>Ga0325410_1006488_pt1 | contig 12837 bp, 10 predicted proteins | sample PopdelMetagenome_16_FD_206182 | JGI IMG/M metagenome (GOLD analysis project Ga0325410, IMG submission 206182) | Populus deltoides microbial communities from Bellville, Georgia, United States - Xylem-PdIQD-R3 | ecosystem: Host-associated > Plants > Phyllosphere > Stem > Wood/Secondary xylem... | reverse complement strand
TCTTGATTTTAAGCTTAAACAATTTGATTTTAAGGTTATTTTTGTCGTTATACTCTGCATTTTAATTGTTTATTATTTATTATTTTTTATATTTGGTCAAATAAAAAAATAAAAACACCTCTTAATGCCAAGTTTAAATTATTTGCTTCTAATAATATCCTGGTCATTTTATTATGCAAAATAAAAAAATATTTATTTAAACCAATTTTATTTGGAAATAATAAATGATCTTTGTAGAAATACTTAAATACTCTCAGTGTTAATTTTTTATAACAGAGAAGCAAGAATATCATTATATTTTCCCAGCAGACAATTTTTTTAGTGTGGAGCTGCAATCATTTCTCAAGAGATTTTAGTTAGCATCAGGGAACTGGGACCGTCCCCTTTTTCTTTTCTTTTTTTTTTAATTTAAAAAAACATTATCTATTTATTAATGGGACCGACCGACTTTAAAGAGGAAAGGGTTTAAAACTGGAAAAACAAAAAAAAGGTGACTAAGCACGTGGATCACATGTAAGGTAAAAATTTGATTCAGAACGTGTCCAAGGTAACTGTCATGAATGGGACACATGTTTTCCGTTCGTAATCCGGGCCATCAAAATATTATCATGACCATAACCATCGACAGCACAAACAAGAAGACAAGAAAATAAAAATAAATCATTAAACTGTTTTAACAAAATAAATCAAATAATATTTTATCAACAAAATAAAATTTCATTACACGTGTTTGCTCCAATGGTTAAAAAGAAAACATTTTTCATTTATTATTTTATTGCAAGTGCAACCATAAGTCTTGATTCATGTAATATTTTACCCTGTAGAATTACAATTCATCCTAATTAAGTCCCGATTCAAAGGTAAAAAAACAAACTTAGGTTAACCTAATTTATTTTAAATTAAAATTAAAATAATATTGTCTTAATAATTATTTTTAAAAATTAATATATATTTGACCGCATCAGATAAGTAGATCGAGTTTAAAGGCAGAAAGATGGTCTCTAGTCATAAAAAAGAAAGAAAAGAAAAGTAAAGCTAAAATTAGGCCTTGATCAAAGGCAGTTTAAATCTTTCCAGTTCCTCTAGGAGACGGGTCGTTGATTGCTTATACTTTAATTTTTCTACGTGAACTCCAACAAGGCAGCATCCCAATCCTTTTAATTTTTAAAATTCGTATTTTCTATTTCAAATAATTATAATAGCAACAACAACTACCCACTTCTTTAAATATATAACCTTTTTTATATTCTTTTCCCTTCCAAAAAAGATAAAGACTTTGAGTAAAATTCAGCTCTCAACACCCAGCAGGAAACTATAGATAAGCCAATAAAAGCAGTTTCCTCGTGGACATTTGCCTGTATTTCTCATCCGGGATCTTCAAGAAACAAGCTTTGATAGAAAGTTTGTCTCTTTTTGATTCGTTTGATTTATTTCTTTTACTTAACCTATAAGATTCCACTTTTTATTTAATTTGCATTTAGAATTATATTTCTGGCTGTCTTGTTATTTTAGGAAGGGAGAATAAAACTAAAAACTGGGTCTTTTCTTTTGGCTTGATCCATTGAAGTTTTGAGTGAAAGGTTGGATTTTTAGTGAAAAGATGAGGGAAAAGTTAGGATTTTTGGTTTGTGTATGGTTTTTGCTATGCGGGTTTTGTTTTGGTAGGTTTGTAGTAGAGAAAAACAGCTTGAAACTAACATCACCTGAGTCATTGAAAGGTGTTTATGAATGTGCGATTGGTAATTTCGGAGTTCCTCAATATGGAGGAACTTTAGTTGGTACTGTGGTTTATCCAAAAGCTAATCAAAAGGCATGCAAAGGGTTTGATGAGGTTGGCATCTCTTTCAAATCTAGGCCTGGAGGGTTGCCTACTTTTGTCCTTGCTGATCGTGGAGGTTAGCTTCTTAAATTTCACTTCTTTGATTGCTTTTTATCACTTTTTATGTATAATTTTAATGGCAAGTAATAATTTGTGTGGAATGAAGTTCAAAGTTTGTTTGTAGTTTTTAGTAGTGTATTTGTTTTGATGATAAATTAATTGTGTGATAATTGTTAAAAAGGTTTGATCTTAGTGGTAATTATGCTATATATGCCATGGTAGAGTAATCGGAATTTTTTTTCTAAAACTAACTGGAATTTTTGTGCTGATTTCTGGCACGTTTTGTTTATTATGTTGGAAACTCGTTGGCTGATGGATTCTAATCGTCTGTCTAACTTTACTTGGTTATTGAGTAGGGTTCTGATATTCCACACTTCTCTTCTATTACGTTGTTGATAGAACAATTCAGAAGAAAACAACATAATTAAGTTTAGAAAATGGACTTTATGTATTTATGAAATTTTGAACCATGCTGGTTCTCTACTTCGTTGTGAAAGTTTTACCTTGATTCCGGAACCAAGTGTAATTTTATGTCTGGTGGTGATACTTTGGATCATATGTTGTCGTGTGTGGCTGATATTCCTGGGAAAATTAACTATGGTGTTCTTTTCTCTATGGAAGTGATCATGTTCTTATCATCTGCCTTTAAATGTATCTAAAATGTATATTTTTGCAGATTGTTACTTTACCTTGAAGGCATGGAATGCACAGAAAGGTGGAGCAGCAGCTATTCTTGTAGCAGATGACAAGGTTGAACCACTGATTACCATGGACACCCCTGAAGAAGACAATGTAGATGCTGCTTATCTGCAGAACATCACTATCCCCTCAGCACTTATTAGCAAGTCCTTGGGTGACAGTATCAAGAAAGCTCTATCTGATGGAGAGATGGTTAACATGAATCTTGATTGGACAGAGTCTCTTCCACATCCTGATGAACGGGTTGAGTATGAGTTCTGGACAAATAGCAATGATGAGTGCGGGCCAAAATGTGACAGTCAGATTGAGTTTGTCAGGAACTTCAAAGGTGCAGCTCAGATACTCGAGCAGAAGGGTTACACACAGTTCACGCCTCACTACATAACATGGTATTGCCCAGAGGCATTCATTCTGAGCAAACAATGCAAATCCCAGTGCATCAACCATGGGAGGTACTGTGCTCCAGATCCTGAGCAGGATTTTAGCAAAGGGTATGATGGAAAAGATGTTGTAGTACAGAATCTACGCCAAGCTTGCTTTTATAAAGTGGTCAGTGAAAGTAAAAAGCCATGGCTTTGGTGGGACTATGTGACTGATTTTTCAATCCGTTGCCCGATGAAGGACAAGAAATACACCAAAGAGTGTGCAGATCAAGTTATCCAATCCCTTGGTAAGTGATTGGCTATTTAATATATGTTTTCATGTCCACACTCTGTAGAAAACAACTGCTCTCTATATGTTGTTTGTCTAGTCAATTTTCTTAAATTTTTTGCATAACTTTTTTTTATAGCTGTTACTACAATGTTCTTGATCTTAAGTTACCTATCGTTTTCTTTTGGATGAAATGTTTGTCTGATTCTTCTGTTCAGAATAAGGCTAAGTTAATCCATTTGCTGCTGAATTGACTTCTGATGTTTATCGAGACCAAAGAAAAAAAAAAGCAGCTTCTGAAAATGGTTGTTTTGCAAACTTAGGTGTTGATCTTAAGAAGATAGATAAATGCATAGGAGACCCTGAGGCAGATGTGGAAAACGAAGTTCTTAAAGCTGAACAAGATACACAGGTTAAGTCCACCAAAATTTAATTGCTCCAAACTGATGTGCTGTCTGTTCCTTTAAGGTTTTATTCTTTGGGAAATCAGCTAACTTTCTTTTTTTGGTTTTTGAATTATCTATTCAGATCGGAAAAGGGTCTCGAGGAGACGTGACTATACTTCCAACTCTTGTAATAAACAACAGGCAATATAGAGGTTTGAAGTCAACATTCTTACTCTGATGTTCAGCTTTCTAATTGCTTGATGATCATTTCAATCTGTACTTGCTACTGTTTTCAGGTAAGTTGGGCAAAGGAGCAGTTCTTAAGGCGATATGTGCAGGTTTTGAAGAGACCACGGAGCCAGCCATATGCTTAAGTGAAGGTTATCTATCAGGCTTAATTTTACTACATGATGTTTCATAACTGCTGGCAGTTAACCATGTGTTCCTGTGCTGGTGTGCTAGTTACTGTGCAGAAGTTGTTCAAATTGTTTACCAACACAATAAAAGAGCACATTGCTGCAGTATTGTTTTTTCGGTGAAATGATGGAAGCAATTCCTTTTGAGTAGCAGAATTTAGCATGATTAACTATACTCATATTTTCACTGCTGTTTTTTTGATAGACTCTTGTGAGATGGAAGTCGTTATTTGCTAGTTTTCTTTACAGATGTAGAAACCAACGAGTGTCTAGAAAACAATGGTGGGTGCTGGCAGGACAAGGCTGCTAACCTTACTGCATGCAAGGTGTCTTCAGAATTTCAACATTTTGTGGTATTATGTTTTTGGTGCATTCTTTGATTCTAAGTTTATTTTGGTCCTGGAATTTGATTGTTATAGGATACTTTCCGGGGTAGAGTATGTGAATGTCCTGTGGTTCAGGGTGTGAAGTTTGTTGGTGATGGTTATACTCGCTGTGAAGGTAAATTTCTTTCCTGTAATCCTAAGTTTAGTTTTGACTCAAGTTTAGAAGCATCTCTGTTTTAATTCTGTGAACATAATCTTTTTGCTTGTTTGTTCAACAGCTTCGGGTTCTTCACGTTGTGAACTTAACAATGGAGGATGCTGGAAGAAAACTCAAGATGGCAGGACCTTTTCTGCTTGTGCTGTGAGTCTTGAATTTGATGGAAATTATCCAGCTTACTGTTTTCTTGCTCACATACTTAATTTGATTGTTTCTAATGTGACTTATTCATTGGTTCTCGGATGGGTTTCAGGAAGATCATTCTCAAGGTTGCAAGTGTCCTCCGGGATTCAAGGGTGATGGAGTAAATTCCTGTGAAGGTACTCTTCCTGCTTTTCTTTGTTATTGTTCCAACATTATACTATTTAATGGAATGCAGATTTGCGGGCTCAACTGGATTCTTCGTAATAGCTCCTTGAACTACTACTATTATTTTAAGTTCCGGATGAAGAATTTTCCTCAGTGAAGATAATGCAAGTTTTATATTAGATGAACAAGTACAAAATTCTTTATTCCAGTTTTATGAAAACACATTTGATGTAACATGCATGCAGTTTCTTCCAGTCCAAAATGTTTGTGGAACCCATTCATTGAACCTTGTCATCAATAAATAACTCAACAGCTTTGGTTTCTTCTTAGAGGATTTGAGGAAATATTTTTCTTTTCTCATTTTAAATTTCCATGCATTATATCAATTGCACACTGGTTCTTTTCCATCTAGGTCTTTATAAATTGTAAGCAACATGTCATTTTCTTTTGTTTGTGAGACGAAGTAGATTATGAGGCACTCTTCAAACGTTCTCTTTTGGCTGTTTCCCAGATGTGGATGAATGCAAAGACAAGCTGGCCTGCCAGTGTTCGGAATGCAAATGCAAAAATACCTGGGGCAGTTATGACTGCAGCTGCGGTGGTGGTTTATTGTATATGCAAGAACATGACACGTGCATAAGTGAGTGTCCTCTGAGGGTTTTGAATAACCTGCTCTGTTAACCAAACAATCAATTTGCAGCTGTGTATGCACAGCATATTTCAAAGTCCTCATTATGAGTTTTTCAACTGTAGTACAATTTTTCATTTTAAATTGGATGCTTTGAAGGATGTCAATTTCTAGCATGATGAACTGTGCGGTGAAATATATTTTCAGTTTCATCAATTAACATAGAAGCTCAAATCTTAGTGGAACCTATTTCTAAAACTGGTAGATACACCTTGTACCTTATGAAGGTATTGCATTTCAGTTCTTCTGTTTTAGCCACTGCATATCTTAAAAGTAATCTCCAAGTTCAACTCAACTCTAGAGTTGGGACTAGTTTTGGTTATTGGCTCTTGGAATCTTCTATGCTAAATGGGATCACTAGCATTCCACAATACATTTGCTTCTGTCATGTTAGCCTCCACTGATTTATGTTTTACAATGATTTAGGTAAAGCTGCCAACACAAGTTACAGCTGGAGCTTTGTTTGGATTATTATTCTTGGCTTGGCTGCTGCTGGTGTTGCTGGATATGCAATTTACAAGTACAGAATCCGGGTATGTATCTTAAATTTTTTGTGCCATTCCTTATTTTTAGCTTTAATGTAGAAAAACACGCATGTGGCATTTGTCAAATCTTAGCAATCTCGATGGAACATGACAAAAAATGTCTGTTCTTTTGTGTGTGCACGTGTGGTTTGGGTGCAAAATACTTGCCGAACTACATGCTCAAGCATCATGGAGGACCCAAGTTCCTAGTTGATTTAAATGACGGCGCATCATTCAAGGAAAAAAACAGATGCCTGCCAAATGAGTATTTTGAGCATGAAAATCCGGACTCAAACAAATATTATGAATTTGGATTTGGTGGTGTCGAGATACATCTGAAATTATTGATTAACAGGTCTAGTTTTAATGCTAATAACAGTGAACTGAATTTTATCTTTATTAATGTGCACACAGAGATACATGGATTCAGAGATACGGGCTATCATGGCACAGTATATGCCATTGGATGGTCAAGCAGACATCCCTGTTCATCATGCTCCCCGTGGGGACATCTGAAGGTGAGCTAGTGAGATTATGTGCTGAGGCATTGAGTAAAGAAGCAGCATCTCCAAATTTCGAAGTGACCTATCAGCTTCGATTTGGCTTGTAGCTATTTCAGCCAGCACGCTCCCATTTAGTCAAACGTATATGTAAATTAATATTACAAGCTCTGCCTGTAATTCCATGGAACACAGCAAATTTTCAATTCAATGTAAGAAGCGTTATGGGATTCAAAATTTTTGGCCATCTTGGTTGCATTCCAGTTTCTTGCTGCCTAGGTTATCAAGGATTTTTCCTTAGTTTCTAAAACTAATTCAAGTTGTCCTTCTAGCTGAGAGTGATCCTAAGTCCTGTGAAGGTGGACATTTTACATTGTATGGCTTGGATCTTAATAATAACTGTTTTTAGATCAATTGCTCTCCAGGATGATCAAGGTAGCTAAGAAACTGTTTCGTCTTGGCGTATAAATTTACGCCCACGCCCGAATGAAGTAGATTGCACTTGCATACGCTATTAGCTTTATTAGCTACCAATGATTTTAACTGTACACCGGTAACTACAGAACAGTCTTCCTACTGTCTAGAACTTACTGTATCACTAACTTCTGCAAGGTCCTCCCAGGCAAATGATAACAACACTAAAATAGCGTATTGGAGGGAGAAAACAACACGATGTATCCGCCAATATAACTAAACAACACGAAATGAACAAATATCAATATAACCCTGTGGCATTGGAGGGAGAAAACACCAGTAATTTCAGCACATCAAGGGGGAAATACCCGCCAGATTATTGTAACTTTCTTCCATACCCTAGCAACCCAAACTAAAAGTAGACAAAAAGCTGTAATCAGTAACCCGACGCTCCAGAATCAAGCAATGTTTTCTGGGATCCCATCTTTTTCTTCCAGAGCTAGTAATGTCGTAAACCTTCCACCTGGAGGTCACAGGAGAAGTTAATTTGATCAGCTAAAATACAGAACCATGGAAGACCAACTTGGCAGCAAACTTATCATTCTAGGCATAGGTTAACAACAGCATCTTGAGTTTCTTTTTTTTTTATTAAAGAAAATGCTGAAAAAGAAAGTGGAGATTCATATATGATGAAGTTTTGCATCACGACAAGTAATAATATTTGTTCAAGAAAAGGTGAGGGTTGAGAGGGAGGAGAGAAGAACAAAGATAACATGCAATCCAACTAACCAGTGGAACAAATACATCAATTTTCTGCTCCATGTCCCAAGTCTGACCCCTTACTCTGCTTACCACTCACGGCGATCTTATATAGATAGAATGCAACCACTGCACCACTGAAAAGCAATACCAGTTATCAGAAAATCAAATGAACACACAACGAGATAAATACCACTATAAATAAAATGTTTGACATAGAGCCTACAAGCATCTGAAAATGGAGATACTCATGTCCTCTTACTGTACTAAGATAAGTCCATGTGGTTTTATGACTCGGAGCAAGGCAAGTGTGTGCATGACCATGCACGCATGCAGCAAGACAGATTACGGATATACTGCTTTCAGAAGGTGGCTTTGACTAATTAAGATGAAGAAACCAAAAAGCATAACCTTAACAGTATCAGAAAAGTATAAACTGAGAGAAGCTACAAGTAAAAAACTTGGCTAGACTGAACAATAACCACTACCAGATCTACCATGAGTTCACAGGCATGAGATGAGCAATGGTTCCTCGTCTTGGATTGAGACTAGTTATGTTATTGGACCTGTGTAAATTGCCCAATGTTATTTTGTGAGACGGTACATTGTGTATCTTGAGCAAAATTGCACTGGATGGCCTAGGATATCATACATGCAGATACCAATTCTTGTTTCATTTGAGATTGAACAATTTTCATCAAAGGCTGCATGATGCAACTCCTGTGCTGCACTCTTAAGAGAATTGAGTGGCAAATCGCAGAACATTTCCTCAATTTTAACCTAGAATTTCCTGAACCTTTCAAACCACATCAAAGTTCAAGTGCTCTAGCACCTTGTCTAATTGTTAGTTTAGACTCGAAAAAAATTACTTTTACCAGCAAACTTTCCATCCTAACTACTAAGGTAGAAAAGAAAATATGGTAGCAGAAAAAAATTAGTGAACAAGGAACCTGATGAGGGTTGCAACAGGAGTAAAAAATGAACCTCCCTGCAAAACAAAAAAGTTTAGACTGTTAGAACTTTGAAACACAACAACAAATATGTAACACAGCAGATAAAACGGGACAGACGACATGGCTGTTTAAAGAACCCGTACCCGAGTCATTATGATTCTAATGTCCCTAAGAAAGAGTATAGCCACTATTGCTGCAGGACCAAACACAATAGTTAAAAGCTTGAAGTCAAATATACAACAGAAGATAGCATAAGTTGTAGAGAATAAAAAAACCATGTAAGAAAAAAAGTGATCAAGCAATGGCCCGAAATGATAGCTATCCTTTCATCCCGAAGTAGCTCACACACTAATATTATCAGAAAATACAATCAAAATAGTCAGCCTGATGAGTTAGAGCATGGAGGAAAGAATGCCCCAAAGCACCGAAAACATGCACTCACAAAACCTAAATGGTTAAAATATGCAATAGAAGCCAAAACTTATAGATGAGGAAGAGCTGAGCTAGACACTAAAGCTCTTGTCTACGGTGCTTTTTAAATTTTTAACTTAACCCTGATCTCTCTTTGTTACGAACCTGCAAGTGAATCCAAGCATTTCATCCTTATGCTTTGAGACATTCTACACAAGGTGCATGCTCTTAAATTCATAACTTAACGGTGTCCTTTGTTACATATGATACCATATTCCAAAACTTGTCCAAAATGATCCAACTATATAACTAATAAGAAACAGAAAGCAGCCTGCCTAAGCTCATATAGTTTAGAAGCTACCAACAGAAAGCAATTTGAGATTTTTTCTTTTTATATGTCTATGTTTTGTTATAGAATAGAACCACATACTAACCTGCCTGTCCTTTCAAGGCCAATGAATCTGGCTCTCCTCTTTTGTAAGATTTTAAACTTGATACGCTTAAAGCCAGAAGTGCACCACCAAGAATGACACCAAACCTAATGGAATTGATGCTGCCCAACAGCATGAAGGAGAGAAATCCAGCAGTAGCAAGTAATAAACCTGTGAAGTATAGCAATAGCATGAAAAACATTGAAGCCATTTAAAATAGAAAATACACTAAAAGGCAATTGCCCAGTTAAGAGTAACCAATGTGGGGGTCAAGAGAGACAATTCAACAAAACCTTTCCCAACTCATCCATATTCAGCTAGCATTATTAAGGGTCGTCTAATAGAATAGAGCAGAAGAGCTTGCAACCGCAAATTTACAGTATATTGCAACATTGTTATATCTATCATGTTGTTGCTCCTAACAAATTCTAATTTATGACAGAAACCTCATTCAACAAAATTTTAACAAAATGAGTTCCAGTGGCGCACTAGTCATACCATATGGTATTCCAACTTGGAAATCGCGAACTTTAGAAATATCATTAAAATCATCGGTTGAAGAAGATAATGTTTCCACAACCTCCTTCACTGGTTCTGGAGAATTCTCTGTAGCTGCTACAAGATACTCTATACTATCTTCACCAAGTTCCTTTGCTAGCTCACCCAAATCCTTCTTTGCCTTCACTGCTTGAATCTTTAACTTCTCTGAAGTTTCTTCCAAAATAACCATGGCTTTCTCTGAGTATATCTCATATGCTTCTTGAGAAACACTTTGCAACCTTAAAGCTTGTTCTTTGAAAGATTCTAGTGTCTGCTTCCATACTTCTTCTGATTCTTCACCCTTTAATTTTTTATCTTGACTTTCCTTTTCCACTTCAATCTCTGAATGCTCCTAAACATTACCAACAAAAAATAAGAAAAAAACAATAAAAGATGATCCGATTACATCTCATTTCAATTCAACTATTGAAAAGAACCCATTTTAAAAATCTCTCTTGAAATGAAAATTGCAAAGAGAAACAAAAAGCTTTAAAATTTGGCACAAACAAGATGGGATTGCTCAAAATACAAAACCAAATCAAACAATGAAAATTCGATGTTAATCAAACAGCACAGTTTTCTCATGTTCAACAAAAAGCACTAACACCCAACACAAATTCAACATTCAAAAAAGGGAAACCCAATTGGAAAAACACAAAAATCACTCAAAAAGAATTCAAGAATTCAAATTTCAAATTTTCAAACGGTAGATGAAATTAAAAGAATAGGAATTGCAATTCTTACAGAATCCTCGTGAGAGCCAGCAAATACCACAATTTGTCGGTTCAACGAATTCCCAGAACGAAAACCAACGCCAACACCAAGCCCTTTTGGGACAAAAGCCCTTGGAGACTCAAAAGACAACCTGTGACCGCTAGGTTTAAGCAATAGAGATTGAAACTTTAAGGATGGAGCAAACAAAGCCATTGAAGAAGATGAACAAAGAGACGGCCTTTTTGTTAGCAAAGAAGTACAGCCAGCAGATAACAATTCCATTGACACACTCATTTTCTTCTTACCCTTCTTGTTTAGAGAGAGACAGAGAGAAGTCTAGGTATTTGAAGCGAGAGTCACGAGGGGAAGAAGAGAAACGAGGGTTTTAGCAGTGGGATACAGTTTTCCTACTTCCTTTGCCTTCGGACTAGGAATCGTGTAATGTCTTGGTTACACGTATTGAGAAATGTTGGCATGAAATTTACTCTAGTCCTTATATTCTTAACAATATTTCACTTCTCCCTTCATATTCATAGATAAGAGTTTTTCAAGGAGAATAATAGAATTATATATATTATTTTCATTTATTAATTTAATTATCTTTCTCCTTCAATTCTAATCATTTTCAAAATATTATTTTCAATTATAGAATAATATTTTGAGAATAATAGAATGATATTAAACATGATAAAAGATTTTGATAACCAACCACCCATATCGAATTCTCAAAATATTATTTTCATAATAATTTTTAAAATAATGCAATTTATTTTCTAGCCTTTAATAATTTGAGTTTCTATTACATGGAGATTGATTTAATTTTTTTTAATGATAGAGTAGCATAAAAAAAAAGAAATTGACGTGGATGCTAAAACCTCGTGAAAATAAGTTTTAGAAATTAATTTATTAATAAATAAAATACATAAAATTTATTTTCTCTCTAGCTATTTTTCAGTCAATTGATTTCATAAAAAATCACAAAAAAAAAAAACAAGTAAGGAAGATCCTATATAACGAATAATAAAAGGGTTTTTTTTTTCTCTATTCTTAAAAAAAATATTTTTTTTTTTTTACCTATTTATCTATAAATAAGAAAATGCATGCATTAAGGTTTGGACAGTAACCTTAGACATCCTACAACTACAAGAAGTTGAATCTCCTTTGTGCTCCGTAGCATGTGCACGGAGGAGTTTATTTGAAGAAGGGAATAATAGAGAGCGCAGACGGCAAGAAAAGGATTGGATGCAATCGGCGTACCGTTGTTTTTCTTGGCTATTTTTACGGCCATATTATTCATGTGAAGAGGAAGAACTTTAGCCGTGTCAAGGAAAAAACAAAAGAAGAAGAAGACAGAAACAGCATGAAAAGACGTCTAATCATTTATTTATTTATTATTATAGATACGATGCTACGGTATACCATTTGTAGTTGTAAAATCAGAAAATTATAGTTAATAGTGTTGAGGATTGGCTTGGAAATGTGATAACAACTGTTTTTTATTTTAAAAAAATTATTTTTAATATTAATGTGTTAAAATAATATAAAAATAATAAAAATATTTTAATTTTTTAAAAGATATTTTTAAAATACAAAAATAATAAAGCTTTTACTCCATATCAATAGTTTTTTTTTATAAACGTGAGTGTTCGGGTCAGTTTGCGTGTATCTCGACTAATCTTACAAGTCATGAAGTTAACAATTATGTAAATCTTCAATGGCTATCCTATTATCAACCACAAAACTCAAATATAAAAATATAAAAAAATAAATATTTTAATTTCAAATTCTTAAGACTTGAATACGGAGTTCATACCAGCAGTTCTTGTAGTCTAGATTTGTTGGGCAACGTCTGTTATTAAACGTTGTTGTGTAAACAGCTAGCAATGCCATGGCATGTCAAGATTTGTTGGGCATTACTCTGGCCCAGGATATATAATTGATAAATCATGAGCTTCAAATGTCCAGAAATATTGGGCCCTGATGGGCCATGTTTTTGCCGTTTTATGGGCTTCTGTTGAGT
>Ga0325410_1006487_pt1 | contig 12838 bp, 9 predicted proteins | sample PopdelMetagenome_16_FD_206182 | JGI IMG/M metagenome (GOLD analysis project Ga0325410, IMG submission 206182) | Populus deltoides microbial communities from Bellville, Georgia, United States - Xylem-PdIQD-R3 | ecosystem: Host-associated > Plants > Phyllosphere > Stem > Wood/Secondary xylem... | reverse complement strand
GTTCACAAAACAAGATACTACAAGAATTTAAAATGTTATTGAATTCATGTTGTAAGCGTCATGATCTTATAATATTGTGACTTTTGACCAATGTAATGGCATTATATGAATCATTCTCTACAATCCAGCTTCTAATAAGTGTATAGGAATAATCAATACTTACTTGAAAAGCTTTATATAATTTGTTTACCATATATTGTCTAATCAACACTTTGTTGTTCAGCGTGAGGTATTAAAAGTTTTGGTGGAGGCAGGTGATAAGACTGAGTTTGACATCAATCTTAACTATGATTTAACGACGTTAACGACGGAGGAACGGAACAGAGGGGTAGGGAATCTTCTCGTGGTAGCAGTACTGGTAGCTGGAGTAACCTTCGCTGGTGCTATCACTGCGCCTGGATCAGGTTCTGATCTTAGCAGTGATAGTTCAAAAAATCTGATGAGAGCTTATATATTTTTTGACATGCTAGCTATGAATTTCTCCCTCATCGCCGCTATAATCCTTTGTCAGATGTCATTAGGTCGTACCAGTTATGTAACATCAAGCATGGAGGTAGCGACATCTCTTAATTTTTACTCCCTTCTCTGTATGGGTTTAGCATATACATTCATCCTGGCAATCACGGTGCAAGAACGTACTGGATTTTTCATAACCATCATCACATTACAAGCCTATCTTTTTTTTACCCAATTAGTTTGTTCCTATGGATTGATTCTTTCAACTGCATATTCAGTATTGTCTTTCCTGCGTGCAAATCCCTTTAAATTCATGGCTCGAATGAAAAGAAGGATGGATGTACGGACTTCTCTTATGGGTGGAGAATAGGATCACATCCAGTTCAAACTGGATAGCTTTCAGATTAACGGGAGGGCATTTTATCTTGTATTTAAATCTCATGTAATTAATTTGTATCTCTTGTAACAAATAGTAAGCTCTTTCTCTTCTCTCTTGTAACGACTCTGGTTATATATAAAGCAGAACGTACATGTCTCTGGTGTGTCTTTACAGAGTTCTTTCATATTGCAGGGTACTTGACTCTCGAATTTTTAGCACTAAATAGTTTGACAACAACTAATCGCATGCGTTTTTGATAAATAGTATGTACCTGAGCTATGATATGGGGTTGGATTCTTTTATATATATATATATAAAATAATGTTCAAAGTGTTGTAAAATGTAATAATGGTTGAAATTTATTATAGTTTTCAGAGTCTATTTTGTTAATTCTTGAATTGATTTTGCTTAATTTAAGATTTTCTATATTCAATGAATGGTCATCAAGATCAATAATTATTTTGCATACCTAGAGAAATTTTATGTGAATATTATAAATTCATATGATCTTAACAAACTCTAAAAGTTGTTTAATGATGCTCATGGTTTCTTGGATAAAATATCACTTAAGAAATGATTTAGGATATCACTTAAGAAATGATTTAGGCATTCTTTGAATCAATTGAAACTTTAAAACTTAAGAAAAACTTTAAGCTTTGTTGAATTATACTTTGGCGTTATATATCCCTTATTCTTTTTGAGCTTAAACACTAATTTTCTTAACTTTTAAGAGAACTAAGTTTACACAATTTTATTCGTAGAAGAGCATGAAAGGTGTGAGAGAAAGATAGTTTACAAGTAAAATTTATTGCAGGCGATGTTATCAAAGTCAACAAGGTGTTGGGAGGTTATTTTCTTTTTAAAAAAAGAAATAAAGGAAAGAAATAAAAGAATCTTTGAAAGTACAATAAAGAAAGGTGTTTTCAGAGATCGAAAGGATTGAAACTTTGATTAACTTTGATTCCTATGGATTATGAACTTCAGAAAATCTTTGAGGAAATAAATTTTATAAAATAATAATACTTGACCCCTCTCAAATAAAAATAAAAACATTTCAAACAAAAAGGCAACAAATATTTTTATCAAAAAAGAATAAACAATATTTCAAAAAAAGAAGAAAAAATAAGAAGAAAAATGCAATTAGGGATGAAATTTTGAAGAAATTAAGAGAAAATGGTTGAAATTGGCTAAACATTTGAAAGTCAATGACCGAACTAGAAAAGATAGCAAAATGCAAGGACAAGAAAAATTCAATCAAGGATGAAATTGTGAAGAAATATTAAGAAAAAGGTTGAAATTGGCTAAATAATTAAAAATTGAAAAGTCAAGAACCAAATTGAAAAGGAAAATAAAATTCAAGGACAATTGTTAATGCAATTAGTGGAAAAATTAAAAGAAATAAAAAGAAAATGTTGAAATTGGTCGACAATTAAAAAAAAATTAAAGATTCAAGGACCAAATTAAAAAAAATAAAAAATTAGGAGACCCATTTTTAAACATGAAATTTCGATTAAAATAAATAGCACAATTTGGGGAAAATAATGTTGTTTTACAACTAAAAAAAAAAAGAAATAGTCTAAAACGACGTTGTTTTGGACATGTATTGTGAACAATGTCTTTTTCTTTGTGGTGGCCTCACAACTTTGTCTTGTTTTCCATGGTTTTAGCCTAACTTTGGGCAATTTTATCTCTTTCCTATACCCTAAAAAATGATATTAAAAAAACACATCATTCCACTCCCCTTAATATGCACTACATTATTAACTAAAGAATATGTGCTTTAACCCTCTAAAGCCATGGTACAACTAGTGCAAATAGACTAACTCAAACATGCTTAGCCAAAGTGTATAACAATGGTGAAGGGTTGAGATTGATGCAAAGTAACCAATGATAGTGATCATTCCATTAAGAAAGATTCTAGGAACTTTATCTTTGCTGTAAATAATGAGGCAAAACAAAAAAAATAAAAGAGAGCTTATCTAGAGAAAAAATGTCGAGTTTGATGGAGAAAAAAGAAAAATGAGAGTCTAATGTTAGAGAAGCGAGGATATATTGAGACAAAAGGTAGAAGAGGTGAAATAAAAAAGGAAGGGAAACAAAAGGAGAGAAAAAACCAAAACCCAATAAAATGGACAAAAAAAAAGAAAAGATAAAAAAAAAAAACAGAGAGAGTTTTAAGCTTGAAGTGTAGGTATTGTGAACCATAAGGTAGTGGGGGAAGAAAGGAATGTAAAAAGAAAGAAAAAGAAGCTAACTCAATGAGAAACAAAGAGAACCAATAAATAGGGAGAGAAACAACTGAGAGTGAGAAAACCATCCTCCACCGCCAGCACCACCATCATCTCCACTAGCAGCAACAACCATAACAACCCTTCTCACCTATAAATAGCCTCAAGGTAGGTAAGCCTCATATCTTTTCTTTTCTTCCCGTTTAGGTTTGCATGGACACTATTTACTCATGCATTTTTATTTTTATTTTATTTTGTTTTATTTTTATTCTCTGCATGTTAGTGTTATCTACATTTAATAAAATACATCTTCATCTTTTTTATGTATATATGTATATGTGTATAAATATTTATTTTTGAAAAAAAGAATAAAACTCGACAAGTTTTCATCATGTTTAGTTGTATTTTTCATAAAAATTGGGCTTTAATAGTAAGGTTGATGTGTCTCTTAGTTTTTAGCAGTCAACATAGGCCTAACACAACATTTTCAACTATAAAACAAGTTCAATATTGCTTTGATGAGTTTTCGCAAGTTTGCATAATGTTCATAATGGTTAATGTTTTTGATAAATTTTTCAAAAAAAAATTAAGGGTTTATGTATGGCGATAACATAAAGCATCAGGGCTAATATTAAGGAAACAATATGTCAAGGAGATAATTATTGAATCATATATAATTGCTGCAATATAAAATACTATAGATATATGATTTGATTCGTGCTGGTTATGGAAAATAATCACTACAATATAAAATGCCATATATATAGGATTTGTTGGTGCTGATTATAAAAAATAATTTCTGCAATAATTATTGCAATATTTTCTTCAATAGCACGTGTAGAAATTTTCTATATAAGTGAACCTCCAGCCATATGCACAATGAAGGAGAAAAATTTACAGGGGTAGAGAGACAAACAAAAATTAAGGGAAACACAAAAAAACCCTAACCCTAGCTGTCGCCCCTACTCATCTTTTAAAAATAAAAACAACGAAGCAGCCCCTCCCTTTGAGGAAACTATGGATCTTTCTCTGGCCAAACACTGTCCCCTCTCCCTTTCACCAGAATCCCCATTCCCCTCTTAGCCGTTCCACCATCACCATCTCTCCTCCAAAACGCAGCAGCTCCCCTCTTTGTTAGTCCCCCATCTCCATTCTTCCCTTGCAAAACCAGGGAACCCCATTAAAGCTACAACCTCTTTCTCCTTTTACCCATAGCCAACCACCTCCCCGATTTCCTCATCTCACTCTTCCCGACAGCCCACTCATTTCCATTTCCTTTTGACAAGAATGAGAGAGAGAGAGCACCTAAAACCAGTCCCCCTCCTAGCCATTCCCCTCTCTCGGCCATTTCTTCCCTTGCACCTAAAGCAGCCCTCTCTATCAACGTAGCCCCAGACCGGCCTCCACCGAGCCCCACAGCAGCAGCAACCATTTCTTCTCAGTAGAGACAAGGCGGGAAGCACGGGAAAGCAAACCAGAGAACAAACGGGCGAAGAAGAACACAATAGGGACGAGCAGAAGGAAAGAAGACAAACAAAAGAAAACACAGAGGGACCAACCAGCACGCCCTCGCCATCGTCTTCGTCCCTTCATTTTCATCTCCAGTTTCTTCTCCTCCAGCGGCGCAATGTTTTCTTCCATAGTTATTAATCGAAGCAGCAGCCCACAAGAAAATAGAGAAAGAGCAAGAAAACACAGAGGGAAGAACATCCATTCCACCGGCACATCACACCTTCATCATCGTCTTCGTCGTCTCTAGAGAAACCATCAGCAAGAAGAGAAAGACAAAGACCAACACCAGTTACCAGCGTTTGTCGTTGTCTTCAGAATCAATGATGACTGGTTGTGCGCAAGAAACTGCAGCACCATCTCCTTCGCCCATTTCAGCGCCAGGTAAGTTTCCATGCATTCTCTTCACTTTGCATTTTAATTACATAGCTACTGTGCATGCCTTTTATGTTTACTGTTCAAGTGAATTATAATTCACTTGAATAGTAGCTGAGTTTTTTTATGTCCAGCCGGGTGACCCGGCCGGCTCTACTAGTTTCATCTTTTTTTTTCTTTCCAAAAAAAGAAAGAGAGAGAGATTGATGATTTTCTAGCATATTTATTTCAAGGTCTGTATTTTTTTATTTATAAAAAAATATATCAATCTCGCATTTAGAATACCCGGTTTTCAACGCAAATATGGCATATATATATAAAATGTTTTCATGCACACGGCCAATACCCTAACATCATTTTGAATTTCTTCTTAAAAAAAAATATTTGAGGTTTTTAAAATGTGTTTTTGCATGGATTTCTTAAACACAACAAAAAAATTATTTTCTTGCATTTCTGGATTTTACAACATGTTTGTAAAACTCCAAAGGGTATTGGCTAATATTCCAAAAAAATACAAAAATCTTATTTTTTAGGGGGAAGTCATTTATTATTCACCGTTAATGTTTGGATAAAGAAATCCCAAAGGGATGAATATCCAAAATATTATTGGGAATAACTTGTTATTATTCACCATTAATGTTTGGATAAAGAAACCCCAAGTGGTTAATATCCAAAATATTTTTCTAGGAATAATAAGTCATCACACATCCTTGAAAGAAGCCTTGATTATAATCGAGGATATTTTAATTTTTTACTCCACGGTTTACGAGTCGTGAGAGTATGAAACACTAAGGTAAAAATATGCTTTTAAAGCGTCATGAATTTCCTTAGATTTTTGTCCCTCCTCCTTGTGATTTACGAGTCGCAAACTCTTGAAATACTAAGGGGAAAATGAGCTTTTAAAGCACATAGAATCTCCTTGGATTTCTATCTTAATAAATTTAGTCTGAATCAAACCTAGAAAAACTGATGGGATTAGAAAACACCAACACCATAGCAATTATAAAGCAAACCAAACACCAAGCAGCTTACCTTAGGTAGGGCGTACTAGGGGTGCTAATACCTTCCCTTTACGCAACCAGTCCCTTGCCTTAGAATCTCTGAAAGACCAGTTAGGGTTCCTAGCGACCAAAATACTAGGTGGTGACTCCTTTACACAAACAACAACAAAGACCCCGAAATCAATTGAGGATCGCCGCGACGCCACGCTCCCGCCGCAAGGGTGCGATAGGATGACGACTCCACTAGGGACCCTTGGACTAAGCTTGGTAATTGTTTTTTTTATTATGCTATGCGTTGTTGTTGTTTTTTACTATGAATGATACTTTGTTTAAAAGCTTTAACATGCATCTTTACATTCTGTCATACATGGTGTAGTCATTCATCACTTTATAATTATTTTCTTTTTTGAGAGCACACACATTAAATTTTAAGTTAAGTGGGGGACTAGCAGCTTGCCTTATGACTTGAGTCAAGGTTTAAGTTTGTGTAAACCCCAACTCTTTGCTGAGTGTTTAGACTGATAATGATTGGTACACGTGCCATCCCACTATCTGCTGAACCCCCATATTATCTTTACGAGGGTGATCACTAGGACAACAAGAGATCCTCTTTAGAGACCAAGTAGTAAACCTACCCAATGTCTCACATAAAGAAAATAAAACCTATCCTTAGGATGTATGCTCCATAATATCTTTTTGCATCCAAACAAGCCTAAGCTCAAAGCATCTTGAATCTCAAGACCTTCATTCAAAAGCTAGCAAAGGGAGAGATGTTCCAGAATTGGGAGAACCAAGAAGCTCTATTGGTGTTCAAAATTTAATCAACAATGCTTGTTTGATCATGATATTGTGTTGTTTGCCTTTTTCACCTTTTTAAATCGAGTTTTCAAATGTCAATTAGATTTTATCTTTGTTTTTTTAGCCAAACTTTTCCTTTTAATGAGATCATACATTTTCAAAAGTTCATTTTATGTTTTTACTATGCATTTACACATCACTTTCCGCTCTCAGAAACCCTGAAAGCGGATCTTCCATAACAAACACCTGCACTTTACACCGAGAATAAATGGTCAAACTTTAAAGAATACAACATTAGGGAATTCACAAAATTAATAAAGCAGCATGAACAAGCTTGGAAACCCACTAAAGAGGAACTTGAAACCATAGATGTGGGCAATGAAGAAATCAAGAGAGAGTTGAAGATGTGGACTTTGATCACCCCTAAAGAAAGAGAAAAGTTAATTGCACTACTTCGAGAAAATAGGCTTAAAAGTTAGGATTCAAAATCTACCTGTTTTGAAGAAAATATTAGGAAACAAATAAAATGAGATTTTGGACCAAAAAAGGAAAGAGGGAGGAGATCAAGGAAGAAAATATGACTAAATCTGGAAAAAAAATGACAGGGGCAAGAAAGAGAGAACCAGAAAGAAGTCATGTTACGAAAGGAAGTCATGTAGAGTGGAGTGCTTCATCAAGTAAATCCAAGCAAAAGATTTTAATTATTCTCCTTATTTTTCATTTGATGTATTCTAATAAGAATATGGTCCAAACTAACATATTTGAACATTTTTAACTCAATCCTCTTTACTTAGCCCATTCAACTCCTCTTGGATCCACTTTGTTTTAGGTCTTACAATAGACCTAATAAACACTCCTAATGGATAATTTGATGTTGTAGCTAGGATCGCATCACTTAGCGTGGATCACATAAGGTGTTCTTTAATTAATGGCTTGCTCCAATTGCTATGTGATCTTTGATACCTTTTACAAACATGTAGTGGGTTAATTGTTAATATGAAACAATTATGTTGTGCTACTATTTCTAGATGGCTTCTTTAACCCTATCAAGCATAATGCTCTTATTATAATGGTTAAGTCTCTATCTTTGTGCAAACAATGTGTATGTTTCTTCTCTCTTAGTTCATGTTATTATAGACATGAGAATATGGTTATTTATTCCTATGTATTGTGTCAATCATTTCCTTCGATGATCATGTCGTTAATTTAGATGTCAATCATGAAGAGGCACCTATTATACATGTTTCCAACTAAAGCTCATCCAATGCATTCAGCAAAGCTAGAATCCCTTCATCTAGAGACATTGTATCAAGAAAACTTACTACAAAATAAAAAGCCAACAACACCATGTGAGACATGTTTTTTTATCACCATTGAAGTTATGTATTTGTAATAGATTATTTGAAGTTCTACATTAAATGAAAATGACTTTGATGAATTGATTTTCACTGTTGTTATTCAGGCAGTCTTGTTTTCAGAAATTTTTAGTTTTATTTAGCTTTAGTTTTTTCCTGCTACCTAAGGTCAGTTCGATTTGGGTTACGAGATGATGTACATCTTAGGTACACCCTTCGTGTTTTTTTACCGTCTTTCTCTTTAATACAATTACACTTAAAAAAAATATTCGAAGAACCATTGCTTCAATGGAGTCAACTTTAAGATTATTCTAAATGTATGAATATAATAGATGTTTGTAGGAAAAGTTAAAGGTTAAATAAATAATATATACTTTGAGTTAATATATAGTTTTTTTAAAATTTTAAAAAATAATTAATGTATGAATTGACTATAAGGAAAAAAAAAGTACTAGGACAAGGAAAATGAGAGGGTTGTTAGGAATGTGTGGGAAAACCACATTGCAATTAGGTAAGTATAATGCAAAAATATATATATATATATATATATATATATATATATATATATATTATTGTAAAACTATAATATTTCATTTCCTTATCTTAATTTTGCTTATCAAATTATTATACTAGGTTGCGTGATTTGTGGCATGATGCCCCTAGATATGCAATGAACAGAGCCAACTTTGATGACATAGCATTGTGAAAAAATTTTAGACCGAGACACATCATAAAGGATAATTGGGCTAAGTTTCAAGAATTTTTGTTATCATATGGTTTTAAAAAATGCTCACAATCTAGGTCTCAAAACAAAAGGAAAAAAAAAAACTCATGGTTCGATGAGCATGCACATTTGAAGAGCACTTTCCTTGGTGAACCATGCAAAGAGCCTAATAAGAGCATTGCTATATATTTAATTATTATTTCTTTAATTATTAATTTAGTTTGTATTTGTGAGACTTTTTAACAAACTATTTATTGCACAGGAAAAACAGTTTTGGTGTGAACATACTCCAATGGAGTTATATGAGGAAACTCATATAAGGAAAAAGGATAAGGAAAAAAGGTGAAAAGGTTTATCGATGATAGAATTAAATAGTTCTTTGTAAGTAATTTTGGATAGTTATAATTGTATTACTAATGCTTTTTTGAAAAAGGTTTAATTGGATTTTGACTTTTTTTGTTTTGTTTTGAAAGATAAATATAATGCCAACATGGTTGCTAAACATGAAGAAGACAATTACAGCCATCCTCTTAATGATCCTTATTTGTGGTTGGAGACTGGAGCAATTGATAGACTTGATAAAAATTGAGTTTATGGTATGCTTATAGCATTGACCCAAGATACAAGAGTGAGTCGTAGTGTTTCAATGGTAGGCACACAACATTCCGACTTCAACCAAATATCATCGGCCATTAAGGAGATGGTTTGAGATAGGATTCCATAACAATTGGCTATTGAGTTGCACAATATAAGAACATAAATAATGGCAGAACTAAGAGAAGAAATAAGAGCAAAAATCAAAAAAGAAATAATAGAAAATGAGAGCAAATACATGCATATTTGGTTTTTCATTTCCTCCCTCTCCTGGAGCTTATAGATCAAGATCTTATTCACCCCATCCACCTTTTTAAAAAATTTAATATGTTGTTTACAAAATTTTTATGTATGAAATTCTGTTTAATATAATTATTGTTTGTGTATGGAATTCTGTTTATAATATGTTCAATTTTGTTGTTGTTGTGAGTTTAGTGTTAATAAAAATTGCATTTAGGATTATAAAAACTAAATAACACAAAACAAAGGTATGAAACACTAACAAAATCACCAAAAAAATTGCATTTTTGTCAGCAATATTTACTTACATTTCATCGAAAAATTTACATAAAGTTTAAGCATTTCCGATGGAATTGGTGAAGGAATATTCTATTGGAAATTAAAGTGTATTTCATCGATGATTTCAGTGGTAATATTTGTTCCTTTTTTTTTATGGATTTCCTAATAAAAAATGAGTGATAAAATCTAATTTTTTTAGTGTGAATATTTTATCGGCCATTCCATAAAAATCGAATTCGCAAACGAAAGACTGGGAATATGTAACTTAATTAGCAAACTGAGTATCTGAGCACAAACTGGAAGCAAGCAATTACAAAACTGAATAAAAAAGCATAGAAAATAGGGCGGCGATGGTAGCTGTTTGAATGGCTTAAATTCAGGTATGATTAGTAGTGATTGATGTTCAACAAAGCTTAATGCTGCAATGAGCAAAAGATATTGTGGTTAAATTTGAATAAAAATTATTAGGAGTTCGGATTAATGATAAGAGGAACCCTTGTCAAATTTAAACCTTGATATGATAAAAGGATTATTAAAACAACCTTTTTTAAATAGAAAAGAAAAGATTCTTAAAGAATAAGGTACTATCTGCATCTAAAAGAGGTCGAAATCGGTACTGTTTGATTTTGTTTTTTAAAAGTATTTTTGAAGAAAATTAAATTTATTTATTTTTTTACTTTAAATTAATATTTTTTAGTGTTTTAGATAATTTTGATTTGCTGATATCAAAAATAATTTTTTAAAAATAAAAAAATTATTATTTTAATATATTTCTGAGTGAAAAACACTTTAAAAAATAACCATAATTACACTCCCTAGCAGGCTAGTTTTAAAGCTTGATATGATCAAATGTTATTAAAACAACACTCCACTTTGGATGCCAACGTGTTGCTCCTTCATCACACTCTCTTTTAAATAGAAAAGAGAAAAGCAAAGAAACCTTTTTTTTTTTTAGAAACCTTATTACCTAAGGAGTTTGTTTCTTAGAGCTTCAGAAACCTCTCGGTATGCACAAGTCTCTTAATTCTGTCTAATTATTGGGAGGGAAAGTACTTCTGCATGCAGAAAACTGGTCTTCTTCGTCATCTATATATCCCTTCACGCTCCTCCTCTCTCAGTTTACAGGTACACATATATATGTTTCTCCTTCAGAATTTATTTTCTTATATATTCTTTCCTTTTCATTTTAACATGGAATCTCATGATTAGTGTAATGGTTCGGTTTTTTTTCTTTTCTTTTTTCTTTTTTGGTGTCAATATTTCAGTTTAAATTTGTTCGGATTTTTTTTTTTTTTTTTGTGATTCATCGAAAGTGCATGAAAAATACCGAAACGTCTTCGTAAACAAGAGAAAGGAGGTATTTAGGTTAATTATAATTTTTCCTACACTGTACACTCTATCTCTCATTCTTCATCAAAGGAGAAGGTGTGAGTCTGAGAGGATGTGTGGCTAGCTAGTCCAATCTAGTGGATTTTATAAAGGACTCAAATTTCATTCCTGGTTAATTAACTCATGTTTCAAAGTGAGGTTTACTTAAAGAATCTTGCATATGGGACACATATTTTATATATTAAAGAATCTTGCCTGGTGTCAGGCCCAGCCGGCCAATCCCTCTTTTTTTTTTATTTGATCAAGAACTTCTTTTTTATATTAAAAAATTCAAAAAACAATTTATGAATCTTTTGAATTTATGTATAGGTCACTGTATATTTAATCTGTAAATTTTTACTATGAAATTCAAATCCAATATTCAATATTTTTTTTTTTATAGAACAACTATACATGCATTGATTTAACTCAATTTTGTTAGGTTATTCACTAAGCTCGGAGCCAGAAATTAATACCTTATATTTTTGTGAAATAGCAATCATCACATCAAGGTATTTATTAGACTTTTGGGATGTTGTAGTATTGCTCTCTTCTTAAGTACAAGTTTGTAATTCTTGTTATTCTATCATGATACGAGTATAATTGATTTCGGGTTTAAATGTTGCTCTTTCTTTGTGAAATATATGTATTATTTTCTCCTTTATATTATGAGAATTATTTTTGAAGATTCTATTCAAACTCTTAACAAACTGGCATCAGTTGTTTGCGCTAATAAAATTTATATTTATTTGACATATTTATGTATATAATTTATTAATTTATATAATACTCTTAGAAAATATATTAAAAGTCATAAAATATTATTTTATTTATAAATACAATACACAAACCCTTAGTTATTCTTGGACCTAGATATATAAAAGAAAGCCTTAACTTGAGTTTGATTCTGTTTGTTTTTGTATTTTAAAAATATTTTTGAAAAACATTGAATTTTTTTTGCTTTAAATTAATATATTTTTTGTTTTTTTCAGATCATTTTAATGCACTGATGTTAAAAATATTTTTTTAAATAAAAAAATATTATTTTGATGCATTTCCGAGTGAAAAACACTTTGAAAAACAACCGCAATCACACTTCCAAACATGTCTAAAATCGACAACGCGTTAACAACTTGATTTTGACTTGAATTTAAACATTTATATATATATATATGCTCCTAAATAATTATTGTATTGAGAAAAATTATGTAGCTAATGTACGTTTTCTCTCACTAATACTTTAATTAGCATATCTCTTGCATTCATGTTTTCTATGAATTCTTTAGTTTGCTTGGCCAAATAACAAGACATGTAATTACCACTGATACAACCGCAGCAAAGTTAAGCCACTCAAGAAGAGATCGAGCACTCAACCGACATCATACAATCTTCCAGCACGTTGCACCTCTCTATGCAATTAAAAATAGATATGCCGAGACCAGTACATGAGGAGCTTGAACGATGGAAGGCAGTTAAATTCCCAGTTCCGAAAGACTATGGTTTTTCTGAGCCAAATAAAATACTGCAGAAGG
>Ga0325410_1006485_pt1 | contig 12839 bp, 6 predicted proteins | sample PopdelMetagenome_16_FD_206182 | JGI IMG/M metagenome (GOLD analysis project Ga0325410, IMG submission 206182) | Populus deltoides microbial communities from Bellville, Georgia, United States - Xylem-PdIQD-R3 | ecosystem: Host-associated > Plants > Phyllosphere > Stem > Wood/Secondary xylem... | reverse complement strand
TAATAATGATAATGATACTAATAATACTACTAATAGTGATAATAATAGTAGTTTTTATTATAATAATAGTGGTAATGAGAGTAATAATTGTGATAATAATAATAATAATAATAATAATAATAATAATTGTGATAATAACAGTATTAATATTGCTAAGCATAAAAAATAATAGTAACAAATGATAACATTAGTAGGATATTATTAATAATAATAATAATAATAACACCACAACCTCCAATAATAATAATAATAGCGGTAGTAGTTCTTACATTTCGATAAAAAAATAGTAGTAGCAGTAATAGTAGTACTAATAGTTTATTATGATGGTTGTGATGATTATGATATCAATAATTGTAGTGATGACAGTAATAATAATAACAACAACAACAATAATAATATCAACAACTCAAAATAATAATAATGATATAAATGATAATTTTAACAACAACAACAACAACAACAATAATATTAATGCTAATAATAATAATAATAATAATAATAATAATAATAATAGCAGCAACAGTAGTGGTAACAATGATATTAGTGATGATAATAGATAATAATAATGTTAATAAGGCCAATGATAATAAAGGTAGTAATAGCAACAATAGAAGTAGTAATAATAAAACAATAATAATAATGGTGGTGGTGATGGTGGTAATAATAATAATAATAATAACAATAATAATAATTATTAGTAGTTGTAACAAAAAAAATGTATTAACAATAATAACAACAACAACGATAATAACACTGATAATAATCATAGTGATAGTGATCATGATAATATTATTAATAATAATGATGATGATAATAATGATAATGATATTACTTATTAATAATGATAGCGATAATGATTATGATAATAATATTAATAATAATAATGATGACAATAATAATGATAGTGATCATGATAATGGTAGTTGTAATGATAATAATAATAATAATAATAATAGCAACAATGATAATAATAATAAATATGATAGTAGTAATAGTGATAGTAATAATTCATCATTCGATGTTAGATTTGTTGGGGATTGAGTTTCATTGTTTTTCCATGTACGATATTTTCAGTCTAACAACCGACGTTACGAGTATAAAATGCTCATGTGGCCCCCTGTTCTCTTTTATTTTTTGCGTTATTGGTTTTTTTTCTGATTTTATCATTCAACATCAGTGTTTTTAAATAAAAAACGGTCATCTAGGTCTCCTTTAGAATTATTAAATAAACCAATTCACATCAAGTTAACTATAATATAGTTTGGGTGTTGAGTCTAGCATCTTAGGAGACCAATAGGTGCTTGGGTTTATCACGTAGTAGATTTCAATAGGACTGAGTCTGATATCTCGCTAGATCTCTGACACTTGATTTTAAAGCATAGCCAAGTCCAATATAATTAAGTCTAATATCTTAATAGACTCACTAGCGCTTGAACTCAATGCGCAACCGAGTTCTATAAAGTATTTGGAGGTGTAGGGTAAGGCCTTCAAGAAAAAGGAACTTGTGTAAAACATGTTGGTACAACATATAGTAAAAACAAAAAAAGGGCAATGTCATCCCACCGGGAGCAAGTCAGAGTAAGGGTCAGTATGAAAAAAAAAAGAAGAAAAAAGATGAAGGTATAATTAAACTTAAATAAATAGGTATAAAATGAAAAAACCATATTTTTTCAGGGGTTTAAAAATATATTGGGGGGTGGGGGCCCTGCCTGCATAAATAATTAAAGGAAAAGCCTAAGTGGGTGATGTATGCGATGCATCTGGGACCGCTGGAATAATATTCTATACATTGATAATTGATGGTTCTTTTAGGAAAGATCTCATCTATCTTCGTTTGTAAGTAACCTATTTACCTTTCGGTTCATATAAAGATCTAGCTATTTCGTGTGGTTGAGTCAGGGCTCAACTACCATATAAAATACACAGCTTTAAAATTTTTTTTTACTTTAAATTAATATTTTTAAATTATTTTGAAAAGTTAATTTTAAAAATAAAAAAATATTATTTTAATATATTTTTAAATAAAAAACATTTTAAAAAAATAATTCCAAACGGACCGTTACTCTATCGCCAAAGCATCTCGCATATTATTGCATCAACTTGGCATTAAAATACTCTTAATATTAACAGCTGAGGTGTATGTTTCACTTTTACCTGCTGCTGTATTAATGGTAGAAATTATATCATGGTGTTATTGGTCTGCAAATCACTGTCTTTTACACGGCAGTCACAGAGGTATTTGTCGTCACTGAGGGTAAACACATCATTTTATGTATCAATCTTAATTAAAAAAAAAAACACACACACACACACAGAGACAATTAAAGAATCTATGGTTATATCAGCACAAATATGAAGGTAAGCTTTCTTTCCCTAGCCATTCCTCCATGCCAAACGTACTTGAAATTGGACGATGGTGTCATGTTCACGAGGGACAGATGAAAAGCAATAGAAATGGCAATTCAAAACTATATATGCAAAAGCATACTCAAGCGCTTTGTTCTTCTCACTTTTTATGTATTTTTGCAAGCGACACCTGAATCCTAAAACCGTAACATTTTCATCTCTTCGACTTTCAATCTTAAATCTTCTTCGGAGGGTGTCTTGCCACCATCCTTCAAGGTTGCACACCACCATGCCATTAGCTCACCCTGCAAAAATGAGAGCAACATACGAAAAGAATCACTTTCTTTCCCAGGTACAAGGTAACATGAACTGTCTCCCAACCAGACGACTTCTACAAAAAGAAAATGGTGGAAATATTATCCTTTGGAACTTGAAGGTCCATTCTTAAATAGTCATTATATATATGATAATATATTAAGAAACTCAGAGTCATTGACTTCCTGTAATAACAAACAACAGGTTTGCTGTGTTTGAAGGGTTCATAGATGATTTTGAAGGTGCCAGACTACATTACTTAGGTGAGAGTACGTAGTAACATAACATTGAAAACTCAAATTGTCTTCATGAAGGGTTCGTAGATGATTTTGAAGGTGTCAGACTACATTACTTAGGTGATGAGTTTGTAGTAACATAACATTGAAAACTCAAATTGTCTTCATGAAGAGACTCCATCAAGCAAATGCAGATTCAGTCATTTAAATCATCAATGAAGGAAACTTCAATGCAACATGAATCAAGATTCAGAGTGTAAAATAGGCAAGTAGAAGAAAGATCATAAGACCATATTCTGATGAGTCGTGATCCTTAAATAGCCAGATTAATTACATGCAGTCCATGAATAAACATATCAAGCTCGCAGATTCAGCCGGAAATCTATAGATCAAAGATTGAAATTTAAATTGCTAGATTACATAAAACATGAATTCGTTTTCAGAGTCGGGCTTTTACCTCGGTGAAGTCATGGTTGGAGATATATTGACTCTCAACTAAACATTTGACGCCACCTACAATTACAGCAATAGAATTTTTGAACTTTTGTTTTGAACTCTGACTTTGAACTCCTGTATGATCAAAAGAAAGAACAGGGGAAAAAGGGGAGGGTGTGAGTCGTCAACAGAAAAGGAAGCTAATTAATGACAACTATGCAACTCTTCCATTTATCATAGATAGGAGACAGGGTAAACAATTTTGGCTTACCAGTAATGCAGGCAACATAATACCCAGTTCCCCCCAGTCCCTGTTCCCACTTCCCAAGCCGCAAGCGCAGGAAAAAGCCATCAAGATGCGATGGTGGTGTATGGGAATTCATCCATCTGGTGCCAATGCATGCAACATAGCACATATCAATAAAAGGATAAAAACTTTTACGACAATAATTTCTAGAAAAGAAAAACTCAAGCTTTGATGAATGTTACAGATAAAACCAAGGTTATTCCTTGAAAGTAGTTTTGAGTTTTTATTCATATTGGTGTTGATAAGTAGGACTTTCAAGGGAGAAAATCATAAATGAGAAAGCAGGGCTAGATTTATAATTATCTTGTAATTGAGTTTTTCTAGAATGACCAGCGATTGCCTTCAATTGCAGTGTAGCTGATGTAATTGTTGTGCAGTTATCATAAAAAAGCCACAAACACATTATCACATATTTGCTGCTCTTTGTTCAAATTTTGCATGGAGGTATGCCAACAGAAGATGAAAAAAGAGCAACTAAAATTTACCCCCCATTGATATTGACCATGAAGTACATTAATTAGAGCCGTAAGATAGGTATGCAGAGAGCTATCCGAGCAATTCAAACTATGAAAAACAGTACTATCCTTTTCTTCTGACGATTTATGCAGGCTGGTACTCTCAATCTATGTCTTGCAATCCTTCCTTTTCTTCTGACACTCTCTCTTCTTCAGCAACAATCATTTCTCTTTTTTCTTCCTTATGCTTCACCAATGCAATATCTAATACATTTAAGTTATTGGTTCTGATCCTGGAACTTCTTGCATAAGTTGTAAAATATGTCACCTCATTATACTTCTATCATAGGATTCTCATACTCACTATCCTGAGCTCCTCACCACGTGTTTCCTTGGAATTAATTTTCCTAGAAGGTCACTCAGATTTCACTTCAAGTTCAAAAAATTTCGAAGTTATGGAGAAGAAGAAAAAAGGTCATCCTTCAGTGGTCCTGAACACTACAGGCAGATTACAATTTGATCTGCATCAGAAGGTTATCCAAATGCCATCTTCTTGCCACAAGGCCAGACTCTCTAACATAAAACCATGTTGCAAAAACAAGCTTGTGAGATATGCAAAAGAAAAATTGAAAAGAACTGACTTCGAGGTGGGAGGCAAAGGCCAAAATCATGAGCCAAAGTAATATGAGGATAAAGTAGCAGAAGATGATTTGATAGAATAAGCATGGACAGACCAATATTAAGCCAGATGTTCAAGCCAATGCATTTCAAAATTCCAGCTCACGAATTTTCTGGTTCAAATCTGTCATACTCGGTTCATATTTAGGAAAATGAGACTTTAATGTCCGTACCAGAAGTTTATTAGATTTTCTACGCAATCAAACAAATTCCCACATCGGACTTGGTTTATCTAGTTAAGAAAATAAATCAGATGCTGGAAACTGGAAGCATGTCTACCCAACTCCAACAGTAAACAAGATGCTGTGATGAACAAACACATCCTATTACAGGTATAAACAGGCCACACTTCAGATTAAACTAAACAAAAGCTCAACCATATGGTTGAAAACAACCTGCAATTTATCTGTCTGTATATGATGTCTCAAACAATTAGAGGGGTGCAGATATCCGAGTGCTAAAATGTCTTTAGTTATTGCATGGCAGTTTATAGGAAAGATCTAAAAAAATAATAACAGTGAAGATGACAGTTTAGTTGGAATGATCACTTACTTGAGAATAATTGTTCGAGATAAACGAAGCCTTTTTACTGCATCAAAAATTCCCTTGGGTACATCCAATATCTGGCTATTGATGCTCAAAGGCATGACCTGGTTTTCTTTCAACTTCTTTTCCCCAGAACTTGAAGCAGTGTCTCTCTCAAACGGTTTCATATTCATATTCATTTTCCTAGAGGCAGAAGCTTCATGCAATTTCCCATTGCGAACTGTAGGTGCATCAGCAGCTTGCAATTGACTATCCTTGCCATCTGACTGCTTTGCATCGTCTTCATTTCTTGGATTGAGCAGAATTTTACAGGGGCTGGATTCATGGACCAGAGATGCGCCATATTCTGCTTGATGTCTTGTTCTTGAAGAGGCACTAGGACATGCAACAGCCCAGTGATTTGACTGGAAACATCTTATGCACACACAGGGAAATTCGTTTGCTCCGTTAAATGAATTAGCATTTCTTAGAATATCTGCAAGCTCACTATCTATTATCTCTGGACAATCTCGCACATGGTGACCTTTTATGCCACAAAAGAAACATGTCAGGTTTCCATGAGAAGAATCATCTGTCCCATATGATGGCATGATGTGCTTGAGGGCATCCAATCTCCTTGCAAAGACAGAAGCCATCGCCTCTGAATTTCTGAATCTTGAAAAAGGCAAGGTAGAGTTCATTTTACACATGGACTTCTCATCATGTTGTCCATTTACTTTATTTATGCTAAATGAAACTTCAGTACTGTTGGCACAATTTTGCATGCATACCGGGTCCTCAGTGAAGTGCTCCTCCTCCCTAGCCCCCACAATTTTTTTATCTTGGTAAGAAGAAGGATGATTCTGCCACTGAGCCTTCAGCCTTATGAAATCAGTAAAGCCATCAAGAGTTTCGCCAGTTCTTCTGTGGCAAAGATCCCGGTTTGACAATGGACCAGAAGTTTTTGGAGAAAGCCGAGTTATCCACAAGCTTGTGAGTGGGTCACTTCTGTACCCGGAAGTATTTGTGGCCTTGCCTTCAGATGGCTGTTCAGCATCGTTCCTCTTACGTTTACCCCGAGAGGAATTGGAGCTTGTCTCATCTTTCTCCTTATCAGTTTCCATGTTGCATGAATTTTTTTTCTCTGCAGAGTTACTCCCGCTGATCTCCTGACCAGAAGCAATATTGGTGGATAAAAGTTTGGTCAAGGCTGGTGGAGCTGTACCATTTCCAGATGTCGACTCATTTAACTTCTCATTTGGTTGAAGAAACCGTTTGTACACATTGTCAGTCACCATACGACAGGTTATTGGAGTAGCATTAGAGTCACAGATCTTGTTGTCCAGCCCAAGTTCTTTAGATCCTTCCGTTTGAGTATTGGCATTCAAAGCGACAGTTTCTTGAGCCTTTGTCTTGGGACAATACAATGACTGAAAAAGCGAATGAAATCCCATAGTTTTGCACCCTTGATCTTGATTTCTGTTACATGAAATGAGATTCTTATCACGATCCTCATGTCCATGCTTGTGATTTGCAAGGGTAAGAGCAAGAGAAGGTGCCTCATCTTCATTTGATTTTAAGAACCCCTTCATCATGTTTGAGATCCAATTCATGAATGAACCATCATGTTTAACAAATGACGAGGAACCGGGACTTTCTTGAATTTTTGTTTTGATACTTTTGCTCCCAACATACGAATGTGGATCAAAGTTCCGTTGCCTTTTGCCAGTAGAAAATAACCCAACACTGTTGCAACTTTCAACACTTTCATGACTGTCATCATCCATGTCCAGCATTCTTTCATTTAAATTTCCATCAGATAAGGCCTTAGCCTTGCCTTTCATTTGATACCTCCGGGTTCTGCTGTATGTGGGAGACTGTTTAATGGCACAATCATTGTCTTTAGGAAGTATCTCATCATCCTGCTGAGAGCTACTCCGGACTTCCTTGGCATTTTGTGATCCTACAATTTCAGTTGCCACATCACACACATTTTCACTATGTGGAGTTTTAAAATCATTCTCTGCAGTTGACTCCAGTTTTTCCAGAGGACAGATGTAGGGACCAGTCCCCATATTATTCTCTCTCTCTTTTTCCATGCATGAAGGTGATTCAAAATGTTCTCTTCCTAATGGTGCTTTCTGCATATTAGTGTCATAAGATTCACATTCTTCCACAGAGCAAACTTGCGAGGCCGAAACAATTTCTGTTTGTAATGTGTGACTTGCATCACCAACACCTCCAATCCTGACATTAGGTTCCTTGGAAGTTGGGCCATTCTGTGCCACATCCAGTTTCGTTTCATCTATTTAAATTGAAAAATGAAAAAATCAGTGTCCTGTTAGGAATGAGAATATCGAAGCATGAACAACCAGTTTCTTCAGGCACCTAAAAAGAACAAATATATTGATAAAATAACAAGGAAGCAGATTGATGAACAGCTCTGAAGAGAATTTGAATAAAATGTTTGATTCTCCGGCTGCAATTCAATTAGGGACCGCGTAGAATCTTTTTGTCTCTCACATCAAGTTTAGGTTATTTATTTAAACAAAATACACAGAACAGTACAACGAAGTAATTTCTAATAATCCAGTGCTTTTAGGACTCCAGTTGCAACGGCTACAGAAGTTCTTTAAAACTATTATGTGGATGTGTATTTTAGAAAGGTAGGAACTAAACTAAGTTGAGAAGATCAAATCAAGCACCTGACAAACTTGGAAATTTGGTTTCCCAGGTCCTAGATGTTTCATCTACTTGAAGATTGATCGGATCATAAATATCTTCTGCTTTATTGTTTCTTGCATCCTCCATTTTCTGCAGAAAAGGTAGCCCAACTGCTGTTTTCATTTCCTCCTTGTGATCATCAGTTGCTGCCAAATGAGAGATTTTCAATAAAATAAGACAGGTTTCATCTGTACTGGATAGGAATTTCTATAGGTTGACATTCACCAATACATAATACACTATACCTGCAAGGAATTCATAATTACCTATTTTGACTTTATGCCTTGATTCACTTAACAACGGAAAGAGGCCTGTATCACTAGTAACGAACTTTGTGGGGTTGTCTCTTCCAGCAACTTCACTCCTCACGTCAGATTCTTCTGGAGGAGTCATGAAAACTTTTTTGCCGATAGCTTTGTCAGCATTTGATCCACTTACCATATCACTTGGTCCTGCACCCCGTAACAGAGAGGGTTTTTTGTTGGAGAAGGTTCCATCGGCGCATTTAAGACTCAAACCTTTCTTTGGAGACCAAACTAGTTCAGACAGGGCATTGGTGGCCACAAATGTCATGTCTACACTTGAAGCTGCATTTGCACCTGCACCTGAATCATTCTTCAATCTTCTCTGAATGCACTGATTGGAATAACCCAAGGAAAATCCTAAATCAATTACAGGTTCTATGTTTTTATCATTTGTATCCATCTTTGCGGGATGAACTCTTCAGTGGGCAATCCTGAAATGCCAACGAGGTCCAGGTCAGACCTCTCCATGATCCAAAAAATGAAACTCTGTCTCCACAAAACAATAAAGTCAATATATATTAATGTAGACTGTCAAGAGGCAATGATCACATGATGAAGCATAAGATATAATTTTCTGGAAAAGCTGGTGGAAACTAGTTCAGACCTTCTTTTTTTTTGCGTGCAATGGCAAGCTTAATCAACAGAGGGTAACAAGCAGTGGAGATGGGGAAATTTCACAAGGGGTTCAGAGCAAAAGGAGAGTTTTTGAAAATGGGGGTCATGGCCCTACCAACCCCTCCTCAAGGTTCTACCAGTGAAGATAAGACTCACTCTTCCTCCAGTAATCTTTCCCAGCGAAAAGATTCACAGGTCCTATGTTTATAGCCATTTATTTGGAATCATAGGAAAAAAAAAGTCTGAAACCGTATGCTGCCAGGCATCATGATGCATAAGCATTCCAAATTACATTGTAATGTGCTTGTTTGACGGTGACCATTCTGCTAAATCATTCATTTATAAGACATCAATTGTAACATTAATCAAGCATAGGACAAAAGAATCATGTCTTCACAGCTAAACCAAAAATGTTACCGTCCTCTTGAAGGACATGGAACTGCGAAAAGTAATGATTAATTACTTATCCACATGAAAACAATGGTTCTTTCCTTCAAGAGTTAAACCATCATAGGATGAATCCAGCATTGCCTAGAGTATAGGGGGTAAAGAAGATCGAGTAATATAGTAGTTGTAATTAGTAAGGACTAAAACATCTTCACTTCCTTCTAAGAAAAAAACCCTAATAGGATGAATCCAGCATTGCCTGGCATACAAAGAACATACAACATATGATTGAATCTCAGAAAACAAAGGAATAAAACTTTCTTCCAAAATAAAAGGCAAGGGAATAATATAAGAACTGACAAATGATTTGTATTTCATCTGCAAGATTAGATAAATACATCAACAAAAGAGGAATTTAAAATCACACGACCATCATCTCAATACAAGAAGTCTCTGGTAAATGTATGAAAGATTTGGAGAGATATCCTTGAAAAGACCATCAAAATCCAAACAAAATCTACTTACAGCTAAAAGCATTAATGAAAAATGAGAGAAACACAAGAACAGAAAAGAAGATTTTAGAGATCCACATACCTAACAGTCCCTTAAATCCCTGAAAGAAGTAATCTTCTTATTGCTGATCCTATGAAGCACAAGCACTAGCAGACACCTTCTGAACAAAGCAAGACGATTAAGTACGCTTGGACTTTTACTTTTTAGACAAGTAGAGAGAAGGAAGGAGGACTTGGTCTCAATAACAGAGTGGCATACAAAAACACAAGGTGGCTGCCATGCGTCCTGCTACAATAAGCACACATACTGGCTTTTGCTGAGATTCTAAAGTATGAGGTTCAGGGAAGGCCACGAGGAGACATGGTGTGCCAATAAATATCAAGTCAAGCTACGTCTACTTATCACGGTCCTATCTGTTTATGTCATGGTATGATAAATAAATAAAGATAGCTACGAGATTAGTAAACGGTAGCGCGCATCATCATCATCATCCGTCAAAATCTCTTCTTTTTCCGGGGTTCCTGGGAAAAATGTAAACTCTTCGACTTCGGAGTCAGAGTACAAATAATCTACTTTGTAAAGTTTCGAGGTTTTTGCCCCATCCACAGGGAAAGCCAACATTGATGTCACCAATTATTTCAGTTCACTTTGTGTTTATCTATATCTTTATTTAATGAATAAATAACAAAAAAAAGTGGGTTCATGTGCCCCGTCAGGAATCCAAAAAAATCCATGATTTCTTAGGTCCCGAGCTGACCATATTCATCCCGTATCTAACAGTTAATCAGGTTTTAGATTTTCTTTTAAATTAAAACATACGACCTCAAGTGCTTGAATTGAGCAAAGTAAACAAATTACCAGCATGTATTCCAACAACCATTCGATCGAGGAAGAAAAGGAAATTGTTTGATCTCGAGTTGGTGATAATAATCTCTCCGGAGGAGGATCCAGCCGATCGACTGCTGTTGACTACTTGCCCTATCTATGGTAGTTGCTTTAATCTTCTAATAAGAAACAAGATGATCATATCATCGGCTGTTCTAGAATCATCAACAATTATTATAAAAAATATAGAATAGTGAAATGAATTCCATTTAGGCGTATTATAATTATGAAACATGGATGGATTATGTGTCAATGTATTTATTGATAATTTAGGAATTTAATTACCTATTATTTGATCCCCAATTTATTTTTCAATTAAACCCCCTTTCTCATTAAACATGCAAAATCAAGTAACATAAAGATATATTTCTTCCAGTAACGGAGGGGCATAAAACAAAAAATTATACGTATCTTCGTACGTAGTTTTGTTTTCGGTCAAGATCTCCCTTGAATCCCATCAACCCGAAGCTTCACGAGACTCCAACGATGATGATGGTTGCAGTTATAACTCATGGTTTTATATTGTTTAGATAGTATTTATTTTTATATTTTAAAAGTATTTTTTATTAATTTTTTAATATTTTTAAATCATTTTGATAGATTGATTTTAAAAATAATTTTTAAAAAATAAAAAATATTATTTTAATATTTTTTAAATAAAAATATTTTTAAAAAAACTAAAATCATATTATTAATATGTTATATAATATTGATTTTACCGAACTAAATAGGGTTAAAGAATAAATAACTACATATTATATATCATATTTTATATTTGATAGATATTAGATAAAATAAAAAATATATAATAATAATAATAATAAAAACAACAACCGTATCTTATCTCTATATGTCACTCTCCAAAATAAATCCAGCAGAGACCCCTTTCCTAGCTGGAATTCGACAATCCATGATTCCCCCACCACAACAACCACAAACTTAGTCGGTACTCCTCTCTCCTCCAGACCTAAGCTTCCTCTTCCCGGCTTCATCCTCTTGCTCTGCTCCAACCGTGGTGGCAGTTCCCACAACAGCCACATAGCAGCTCCACCACCATCGCCTTTACATTCTCTGCCGATTACAGTCTTTTTATCACCAAATCACAACATCTATTGCCCTTCTCACGCCACCCAAATCCTCTCCCCATAGTAACCCTTTGCCACCCCTTTAAACCGATAGTCTCTCCACCTCTCAGCTCTTTTACACACAAATCCTCGATGGTGTCTCTTCACCATGCTGCTCCTCTCTCCTCTAATATATTCTTTCCTTTTCGCTTCCACCACTGTCCCAAAACTCCAACCGCACTCCATTTTCATACACAAATCGTGGCCTAAAATCAAGCCAAGATCCAATAAAAACAACAACCACCTTCAACCCTAAAAAAAATCGAGTTTTCACGGTCTCTTTAGTACGTAGATTTAAAACAAAATATATATTTTATATGAAGTGTAGAACTGTCATTTCATAAATAATAATTTTTACATGGGGAACTGGATAAGCTTACAGACGAAAGTTTCTCTTTTAGAGTAGCATTGGATAATATAAAAATTGATTTATATACGGTTTAAAAATACACTAAATAACTTAAGAAAAAACAATCATATCCGATTCATCATTTTATATCCTAATAAACACTCTATTAATGTTTAATATGCTCGAGCAAATGTTATGTCGGAGAAAAGGATATTAAAAAATAATATAAATTATATTTTAAAATTTTATTAAATTATTGTATGAATAATATTTTAGAATTTTATTAAATTATTGTAATGAGTTGGTCTTTAATAGGTGCTAACATCTTGATGAGAAATATTTAAAAAATATTATTTCAATATATTTTTTAACTTAAAAAATTCTTTTAAAAGTAATCATTACCAAATATTACTTTAAACTTTAGACTTTTCATATTAAAAAAAATAAATAAATAGAGTTAACATTACTTGAGGTGAAGATCAAGGAAATATGTAAATATAAATCAAGAAAAAGCAACTACGTTTCCCAAAAATCTGTTGATCGAGCAATAATCCATGGGGAATTCCGCCTAAAAGAAAATATTCCTAGGCAATATAGTTTGAACTTTTATCGGCTACTGTAATAAAGCTACGTGTTTAAC
>Ga0325410_1006483_pt1 | contig 12844 bp, 6 predicted proteins | sample PopdelMetagenome_16_FD_206182 | JGI IMG/M metagenome (GOLD analysis project Ga0325410, IMG submission 206182) | Populus deltoides microbial communities from Bellville, Georgia, United States - Xylem-PdIQD-R3 | ecosystem: Host-associated > Plants > Phyllosphere > Stem > Wood/Secondary xylem... | reverse complement strand
AAAAAAAAAATCATTATCTTAATATCTTAATATAAACGATTATTTTAGATGGAGAGACATGGTGGTTTATCATGTCTTTAATACTTATATTGTAGATGATCATCTAAAATCAGACATATAGCCTTAGAGCTTAGTAATGTCCAGGTTCTTTGAGCCTGACATGTTCGCTAAAATCATGTTTCCTTAGATTTAGTTCTTGGGTTTGACATGTTCGCTAGACTCACGTTTCCTTGAACTTGACTGACCACCAAGTCCAAGTTCTTTGAGTCTGACATGTTAGTCAAACCCACGTTTCCTTGGACTTGGTTGATTGCTAACTCAAAGTTTTTTAGGTTTGGCTTATTTATCAAACTCATGTTTCATTGGACTTGACTAACTGTCAAGTTCAAATTCTTTAGGTCTGGCATGTTTGTCAAATTCATGTTTCCTTGAACTTGATTGATTGTCAAGTCCAAGTTCTTTGGGTCAGCCACCCAAGTTCAAAGAAACGTGAGTTTTGCATGTTCGCCAGACCCACACTACCTTGGACCTGGTTGGTTGTCAAGTTGAAGTTTCTTAGGTCTGACATGTTTATCAAACTCATGTTACCTTGATTAGCCAAGTCCAAATTCTCTGATTCAATTTTAAGGTAATATAATAAATCAAATTATAATACTTATGAACACCATCCTTTTATTATAAAGTCGTCATCCTACTCATATAATAGCACTTTAAAGTTCAAAGTTGTTTGATAAAAACTTAAAAAAGGTGATTTAATAGTTAAAGAGAGATATTTTTTATTTTTTTTTTAAAAAAAGTTAAAGTATCTAAGATAATTTATTAAATTACTCTGAATATATAGTGCAATATAGAGGGTGTGTTTTAAAAGAGAAATTTAATCTTAATTAATGCACAAGTTAATCTAATAATACTTTTTATTATTAAAAAAATCACTTTGTAAAAAAAATATATATATTCTTGTCTAATTTTAAAGATATAATTAAAAAAAATATAAGCACACTCTTTGTTAAATTTATAAAGTGTGGTTGCGTTTGTTTTTTAAAGTGCTTTTCGTGCCGAAATGTATCAAAATAGTATTTTTTTTATTTTTAAAAAATTATTTTTGAGATCAGCACATCAAAACAATCTAAAATATAAAAAAAATTAATTTTTGTGAAACACGATTTACACCGCGTTCTCCAAACAGTGTCCTGATACAACCATTAAAATTTTTATTTTATTTTTATATTTTCATCTAAAATCATCATAAACAAGTCCTCGATGCTCCAAAAAAAAAAAAAAAAAACAAATAATAATCAGAAATTAGAAGATTCTTTTGACCGAGCTGTTTTTACCGTTAGTACCGGAAGGCATGGGAATTTAAAACGTGCACTATTAAAAAAAAAAAACCCTACAGACAAAATAATTAACAAAACACCACACGAAACCTTAAAAAATCCAATACAAATCCAAAAAACGACCATAACGCAAACAAGTCACCAATCAATCATTTCTCTCTTAAGTCCAATCTTACCCGTCTCTCTCCGTAACAAAGTCCATTCCTTTTCTCTTCCTGTCTCTTGATGGGAGATAATTATAATTCGTCTCCCATCACGAGCCAAACCCTAACCCTATCTCAAAATAAACCCTAATTAACCTTCCAAATCCAAATTTCACGATGTTTTCGTGGAATTTTGCAAAATCGGCGGAGGCTGTACTGTCGCGGTTGGCTGTGAAGAGGCTGTGCAAGTTTGTATTGAAGAAGAAATTAGGGCAGTTTATATTAGGAGATATTGATCTTGATCAGCTCGATGTTCAAATCAGTGAAGGCACTATCCAACTCAGTGATCTTGCTCTTAATGTTGATTGTCTTAATGAAAAGGTAAAGCGGTTAATTTAAGTCTCATCAAGCTGCAACTTTTGCTCGTTAAAGTTTATTTGGCTGAAATCTTTAATGACATTTTTGTTATTATGCTTTTTTATTAATTTTAGCGGAATTAACAGTTGGTTATTTTAGTTAGTTGCTTGAAATTAGATAACTTTTAGGGTCCTTTGTTTAATAATTTGTTATATTTGTTTCCGACCTTTTTTTTTCAATTTTGGTTTTTGAATTTTTAATTGAGGTTTGGAGGTTGTTTTCTAATTGAGGTAATTTTATTTGTTTGGATTGAGTTTTCTAGTTTGGGGTAGCGGCATCAGTGATGATAAAAGAAGGGTCAATTGGTTCATTGTCGGTTAAAATGCCACGGAAGGGTAAAGGTTTTCAGGTTGAGTTGGATGAGCTTGAACTTGTACTTGCACCCTGTTTGAAGAAATGTAATACACCAGCTGGAGACGAGACTGGTAGTTGTAGTCAAGATAGTAGACATAGGCAGAAGGATGTGGGAAAGTTTGGGAATGATTTGATGGAAAACGCCGCAAAATCTAGTCATGTTGATGTTCATGAAGGTGTAAAGACAATTGCAAAGATGGTGAAGTGGTTTTTGACGAGTTTCCATATAAAGGTTAAGAAATTGATTGTTGCATTTGAGCCGTATTTCGAGAAGGACGAAAAGAAGGTTGGGTGTCAAGAAACTTTGGTCCTCAGAGTACCTGAAATAGAGTGTGGAACCTGTGTTTCTGAAGACCCTAACTTGAGTTCTGAACATGGAGTTGAGAACTTTCTTGGGATAAGTCATTTAACGAATTTTGTGGAGTTTCAAGGAGCAGAACTTGAACTTCTCCAGACGGATGGTGTTGACAATCAAAGTTGCAGTCCATGTGTGTCAGATTCAAGTTTTAGTGAGCAGTTTTTTGGGCGTTGCCGATCAAATCCTACAACTCCTATTTTGACAGGGAAAAAAGGTGGTTTTTCAGGGAATTTGAAGTTAAGTATTCCTTGGAAGAATGGTTCATTAGACATTCGCAAATTGGATGCTGAGGTATGTCTTGATCCTATAGAATTAAGACTTCAACCAAGCACAATCAAGTGGTTCCTACTTTCATGGGAAACTTGTAAGCATATCGATAAAGATGGTGGGGGGGATGCACATTATAGATCAACAGAATCTGTCTGCTTCAATTCCTCTTCTCATTTCCATTCATCATTATCCAGTCCTACTGTGTTTGCTATTGATAAGTCAATCCCTGTTCATGGTAGTTTTACATCTGCCTTCTCATCTTTTACCGGGAAAGAATCAATCAGTGAAGCAATGGTATCTGGATCGCATCTTATTTCTGACTGGGTGCCAAATTCTATTGAAAACGAGAAAGATGGTATCCAAGAAGAATTAGACCTTGGAGCAAGGTTAGTGCATCTTTCTTGCTTTTGGGTTCCACACTTTTTTATTACTCTAACATATGGAATTATCATACACAAGCATCTGATCTTATAAATACTATGAAGTGCTTATGAAATTTGCACCCTTCCCTTAGTAGTTTGGGATTTTAAAAATTCATTTTGAGATGTAATGTTTGGTGAAAAGGATTGTAATCCTGCAAATAAATATTAATCTACGTGTCCATAAAATCTTTTTCATCTTTAACTTTGTTCTTTTTTTTTTTTGCTGTGTTGGTAATGCTGACATTTCTTGGCCAATTTTCAGTGTGGACCAGTTTTTTGAATGTTTAGATGGAATGAGGAGCTCACAATCAGCGTTGGGAAGCAGTGGGATGTGGAACTGGACATGTTCTGTTTTCAGTGCATTAACTGCAGCATCCAGCCTTGCTTCTGGATCTTTTCATATTCCTTCTGGTATGTGCACTTGTTTCCATAAGTGTGCCATTTTGTGCATTCATTGTTGCCCAAATTTGAGAGCTGCTTATGCACAATCTCATCATATATGTTGTTCCTCCTGTAATATCATGGATATAACATTTTTCCTGCATTTTCATATTAAGATATAACTTGCATTCTCTTTTAGGATCTATTTTATTTTTCCATTAGGCATCATATGGTTTCAAGGAGTACATCTAGCTAACACATGCTTTCTTAATACTATAAAGTGCATCCATTCAGTTCTTTTGATTGGTGCACTGAGGATTTTGTTGCGTTTATATCTTTTCTTACAAGCGATGTTATGTAGTTAATGCACTTACTATAGGCACATGAGATATTCATTGCTACGTTTCTAGTGTAACATTTATATTCGATGATGCTTGTTTTGTCGTGATAAGGTTTTCAGACTTTAACTGTGATCTTTTTCTGATATGTGATTTGTATTATAATTCTATTTTCCTTCTTGACCATGTACAGAGGATCAGCATGTTCAAACAAACCTTAAAGCGACTTTGGCTGGAATTTCTATCTTGTTATCCTTTCAGGATGATGATCAGGAAGACTTGTATGGTCAAAAGAGTGACCAGAATACTGTTGATTTGGAGGTTCATTGTCTGGGTGCAGAGTGCAAAGATATTTTTGTTGTTTTGCAGGTAAAATTTTCCTTGAAGAATTAGAATTCTTTTGCAATCTGCTTCGCTGTTTGTTCCTTATTGGTTTTTTATGGTATTCCTCTATCTTAACTTGAAAATTCGACAAGGTAAACAGGTATGTCCTCAAGAAAAGAGGTTTGAAGGAACAGTGAAGTGCATTGAGGTTGCTGATTACTTGTACAATAAAAATGATGCCATGAATCTTCACCTGCGGGATTATAGTAGTGTTAGCAACAGTGGAACTGTTTTGATTCAAAATCTGCAAGCTGAAGTTCAAGGTGCTCTCCCTCCATTTCCTTATTTGGATGAATCAAGTACATTAGTTGTACCAGGTGTTCCATCTGGAAATGCAACCAAAGTGAAATTGCTCAGTACCTCAGGTGTCACTCGGTGCCAATTTACTGTAAGTTCTAACTCGTCAGATAAAAGTTTTACAGGGACAAAGTCACTTTCAGTGCAACTGCCGCTGTTAATTTTCTGGGTGAACTATGGTTCAGTAAACATGATACTGAGTCTCCTGAAGGATGCTGAAAAATCTGTTGAAATGAGTGCCCAGAGGAGTGGATTTCCATCTGTCAATAAGAAGCGTGAATTTTCTCATGGAAATATGAAAAAAGGTTCAAGTTCTGGGGTTTCAACGTTAACTTGTACAGAAAATTTGCAAGGTAGTATATCAATCCCTTGTGCAAGAGTAATACTATGTTTCCCATTTGCAAGTGGTGGAGATGTTGGAGGCCACTCTTCCTGGAATCAATTTATTGCTTTTGATATTTCTTCACCATTGACTTTGGAAGAGGGAAAAGTTCTAGAAAATAGTCTAACGTCGAATTCCTGTTCGTGGAAAAGGCAAGCTCCAAGGGCCACTGGTTCTTTGCATTTGAATGTTGGTAATCTCGAGGTTTATTTGGTCAATCCAGCATGTAAGAATGATGGAATTAGCTCGTCTACTGTAACGCCAAGGCGTAAATTTTGTGCGCAGAAGATTGTGGCTGTCAGTAATAGAGCTGGTTCTCTATGTGCAATTAAGATGCTTTGGCAGGAAGACCCTGTGACTGGTCCTTCTATTGCTGAGATAGCCAAGTCTTTGGCGGCTCCAGAGAGCAGAAGAAAATTCATGGTGAAAGGCTACGAGTTTGCTAGTGCAACTGCTGTCAAAGATTTAGGAGATTTAAATTCGCGAACCAGAGAGGAGATAATTTTGAGCTCTGCATTCTTCTTGCACGTTCATCTCTTTTCTGTTACGGTTGATGTTAGCACTTCTCAGTACAGTAATCTGCATTGCCTTCTAGATCAGATGATTAATGGATTACCGGGCATGGCCTGCGATGCAGTCAGTGTTGGGGAATTGCCATCAGTCAGTCAAACTTCAATTCTCGTGGAGTGTGAATCAGTAGATTTTTCAATTAGACCAGATACAAAGGACGATATAAAAAGTTCATTACAGAGTGAACTTCCTGGATCATGGCATTGTTTAAAATTGAAAATCCGAAAATTTGAGATGTTGTCTGTCTCAAATATTGGAGGTATCAGGGGTGCCAATTTCTTTTGGCTAGCCCATGGAGAAGGTAAATTGTGGGGTTCCATCACTGGAGTTCCAGATCGAGAGTTTCTTCTGATTTCTTGTAGCAACTCCACTAGGAAACGTGGAGATGGAGGAGGTTCCAATGCATTGTCTTCTAGGTTGGCTGGTTCTGAAATTATACACATATGGGATCCTAAGAGTTCACATGATTTCACATCTGTTACTGTCAGATGTGCCACAATTATTGCTGTTGGTGGTCGCTTGGATTGGCTGGATGCAATATCCTCCTTCTTCACTTTGCCATCTCGTGAAGTTGAGAAGGCAAGTGATGGAAGTTTGGCAAAGGGGGATTTGAATGCCCCTTCTGAAACTTATTTCATTCTAAAGTTGGTTGATATCGGTATAAGTTATGAGCCCCACTTGAAGAATTCGGTAGTTGGGGCTCTTCATTCCGAGACTGGTTCCTTGTATTCCAAAGAAGAAACAGGTGAGCCACATGTTGCCTGTGTATTAGCTGCATCTTTGTTTTCACTTTCCAACACAACAATGGAAGATTCTATTGATAGTGATTACAAAATTAGAGTGCAAGATGTGGGGCTGCTTCTTGGTGCAGCACATGATCATGGTGGGACTTATAGTGTGGAATATCTTCATAAGATGGGTTATGCGAAAGTTGCTCATGAGGCCCTGTTTGAAGCAATTTTGAGAACTGACTGTAAGAATGGCCTTCTCTGGGAACTAGAATGCTCAAAATCCCACATTTATGTGGAAACTTGCCATGACACAACTTATGGTTTGATTCGCTTGGCTGCTCAATTCCAACAGCTTTTTGCCCCTGACTTGGAGGAATCAGTTGTGCACTTGCAGAATAGGTGGAATAGTGTTCGTCAGGCCCAAGAGAGAAACAAGTTAAATGATGAAGGCGGGATTTCCAATCATGATTGTGTCCCATCAACTTCTCAAGTGCATGCCCCTACTGCAGATACGAAGACTAAACTTGGGGTGGCTGGTTTAATGGATGAGATATGTGAAGATGCGTTTCACTTGCATGGGACTCAGGCATGCCAGCTTGATTCTAATGGATCAGAAATTCATGTTTCACTTGATGAAAGTCTCCTTGGAGAGGCCTGCAGCCTCAGTGTTGAAACTCCAGACTTTTTCTCGGATGATCTCTCTTATGATGGGTCAGTGCCTTTGGCAGGCCTGGAAAGTAGTCAAACCACATTTCTACAGAGTGATTCTTTCCCAGAATTTATTGAAGGTTATTACTTGCCTGATTTATGCCCTTTGCCAGAATTGTCAAAAGGCAGGCAAACACCATCTGACAAACTTAAATGCAAATCCAAGAATTTTGACGATGCAGATCATGGAAGAGGAAATGATGGATGGTACGGGGATGCCCCTTTAAGCATTTTTGAAAATCACATTTCTGGAGCAAGTGGTGAAGCTAGTGTGAATCAGGTTTTGGAAGACCAGCTTCCAACTATGTATTCTGATGATTTTGGGAAGGCCACCGGAAGAGTGCTTTTTAAGAACATTAATGTGAGCTGGAGAATGTATGCTGGTTCTGATTGGCAGGTACATAAAAGGAATGGTGATCCTTCTAGTCATACTTGTGGACGGGAGACAACTGTTTATCTGGAGCTTGCATTATCTGGAATGCAATTTCAATACGATGTCTTCCCAGTTGGTGGGATATTTGCGTCTAAGCTTTGTCTTTCAGTTCAGGATTTTCATCTTTATGATGAGAGTAAAACTGCACCTTGGAAACGGGTACTATAAAAAAACCTAAATCCTTTTTATTTAATTATTTTGTCAATCTTTTTTTTCTTAATTTTTTTTATAAATGGTGTTTGAATAGTTTTTTCCTTTTGAAATGAAAGATACTAGGATATTATCATTCAAAAGATCATCCTAGGGAATCAACTTCGAAAGCATTCAAGCTGGACTTGGAAGCTGTCAGACCAGATCCTCTAATTCCTCTTGAGGAATACCGGTATGTGTTTTGCAAGCTGTCATGGTTATTGAGTATGGATTTAGTAGAAGCCTGGTGTAACATCTCTGTTTTGGAAAGCACTGTCATACTATTATCTTAAAAATTCTTCACTATGCAAGGATTGATGTGAGGTTTTTTTTACTAGGCTACAAAGAATTTTGGCTGATAGTGTTCATGACGGGCCAGGAATGGAAATGTAGATGTTTTGTGTAATTCTTTTGTTTCATAGGGTTGGCAATCTACCCTAGCCTTTAAATTCTCTTGTTATCTCTTATGAATTATGATCATGCTCAAAATAACAAATGTTGTACATGTTGGTCCCCTGCATCACAATTTCACAATCACACTTCATGAACTACAGTCAACCTTATAACCCTGGTTTTTATTTTATATAATTTGTTATAGTGAAACACACTGTTTATAGAAGTGCTCCCTCATTGTTAATCGTCATATTTATTCCTTCCAGGTTACGCATAGCTTTCCTTCCTGTGCTATTGCATCTTCATCAAAGCCAGCTTGATTTTCTCATTAGCTTTTTTGGGGCCAAAAGCTTGTCAGCAGGCCAGTCTTCAGATCAAGATCAAAACTCAGACGGTGCGAAGACTTCTGCAACAAATAGCAGTAATCTTGCAGGACATACAATTGCAAATGAAGCATTGCTTCCCTTTTTTCAGGCAAGTAGGATAGGGGCCATGCATGCCATTTATCAAGTGACATGATATCATTGCATTCCATTTCCTTTTTGTTAAACTACTGTTTGAGTGCGATCATGTGAACAGGTAAGGGAAATGGCTAGCCAGTACTCAACAGATTGTTTTACTTCTGTCCTTTTACTCTGATGGCCTGTGTTTTCAGTGAATAATTGCATGAAAAAAGATGGAATGGAAAAGGATGGAATTGACTTTGAATAATTGAACTAGGCCATGATTTTCTTTATTTTATCTGTTTTGAGTTCTTTATTATATTCTGCATTTGATTTTCTGAAGTCAATTTTTTATGCCCTGATCACATTAACTTATTTCAGAAGTTCGACATATGGCCTATTATTCTTCGAATTGATTACAGTCCCCATCATGTTGATCTGGCAGCATTGAGTAGTGGGAAGTACGTGGAACTTGTGAACCTTGTCCCCTGGAAGGTGAAAATTTTGTTTTTTGAATTAAATTAAATTTTGTTTGGTAATTACTACTGTAAATATATGGTGATGGAATAAATCAGTTTTGTGGACAGTTCCTGCTTACTGGCTCCAACTATTTAGGTGTTTTGCAGTCCACTTTTGTACATTTGATACTAGGTTTTGTGACTGATTCTTGATAAAATGACTAGGGCATCATTTAAGAAGTCTGCCATTCTGAATTAAACTTTTAGAAAATGCAACCTGATGGTTTCAAATTTCGTGTTTGTACTAAAAATTTTCAGTAATTGTCTATGCTGTGGGTCATATAGCATTCAAGTGGGGGATTGGGTAGGGCCCAAGCTAATTGTTACATTGTGTGTATCTTGCTATTGATCTAAAATCCCTGGCCTTTTGTACTCCATTTAATGGCTATCCAGTAATAGATAAAGGTCTCTTGCACGTAAACATAAATATGGCAGGGATTTTTTTCCTTTTGCAAAGATGAGACCCCAGACCAATAATTCTCATTTCTTAAATATTGTTGCTTCTCAAATCATTAATTTTTAAACATTAATTTTCTATTATTAGCAAAACTATTATAAGCCAATTCACTAGACAAAATACTGAACGAAATATAAGTTTTGGGAGTTTCCAGTTGGATGTTCTAATCACCATTAGTAAATTTTTGGATGCAGGGGGTTGAACTACAGCTAAAACACGTTCATGCTGTTGGTGTCTATGGCTGGGGCAGTGTATGTGAAACAATTATAGGGGAGTGGTTGGTGGAGATTTCTCAAAATCAGGTTTTAGTAACATTCTCCATGTGTATTGAGAACTTTATGGTTATATTCTTCGGATTGACATGTTTTATGATATCTATTTATCTCTCCTGTGTATGTAGATACATAAAATTTTGCAAGGTCTTCCTACCATCCGATCCTTTGTTGCTGTGGGTTCTAGTGCTGCAAAGCTTGTTTCCTTGCCTGTTGAGAGCTACAGGAAGGATCATAAAATAATCAAGGGAATGCAAAGAGGCAAGTCATGTTGAGTTAAACATTTGTTTGGTCTCAAGCAGTAAAATCTGGGTTGTGTTGCATTATGGTGTAAATGTTACCAGATCATTGTTTGTGTCACATGATTATTTGAGGTGCTTATATTGCATGTTTGTGGTGAATGTCTCTATTTGTCATGTCTATATATCATGGCTAAATTGGTTTGGTGTTTAGTTGCAAGATAAATTTGGATTGTGAAATTTTTGGCAGGTTGCTCAATAATAATAAGAACATGCTCTAGCTGACCAGCATCTCAACAATTCTTTTGGCCCTATACTGAATTCTCTATATTTCAATTATTCTATGAAACTGTTTTCCTCCATGACTAATTAATTCGTGTTTTTGCATACATTTTGGTTAGAATGTATTGTCTCCACTTCCAAGTTTAATACATGAAAGTAATCATTCTTGGTAATTCTCCGTTCAGGTACATTTGCATTTCTAAAACGTATATCACTTGAAGCTGTTGGACTTGGGGTACATTTGGCAGCTGGGGCTCATGATATTTTGCTCCAAGCAGAATGTATTCTTACAGGTGTTCCTTCTGCTCCTGTATCATGGTCTTTACCAGGCAAAACCAAAGCAAATGTAAGGTGCAATCAACCAAAAGATGCCCAGCAAGGAATTCAGCATGTAAATTCCTCAACTTGCCTTGCTTTTTGCATGGTTGCTCCTTGTGTTTTTTGTTAGGTGTCACGCAGTTTTGGGTGCTTTTTTTTTTTTTTTTGTTAGGGACTAGACACTGTTGAAATAAAAGATTGGGAATTTATGGCCGTAATGACCATCATACATTGGGTTGGTTTATGATCATGATGGAACGGTGCAAGAGGATCCATATAGCCAACCCAACTAGTTTGAGATCATGGCTTTTTTATTGTGAAGGCCATTTTACATCCATGCGATTTAGGAAATAAAACAATATATTTGTTGCGTGTAGTTGCTCTCAAATAAAGCTTTTGTTCTCTCAAATTCACAGGCATACGAGAGTCTCAGTGATGGACTGGGAAAATCTGCTTCTGCTTTAGTGCGAACTCCATTTAAAAAATACCAGCTTGGAGCCAGTGCAGGGTCTGCCCTGGCAACTGCTGTGCAGGCTGTTCCTGCTGCTGCCATAGCTCCTGTTTCTGCTTGTGCAGGTGCAGCCCATTATGCTCTTCTTGGCCTTAGAAATAGGTCAGTTCCTCTTCCTTTTACCTTTTGGTTCTGATTCTGATTAGATCTAAGTCAATTTCCAGTTTATTAAGAGGCAATCTTTTCAATCATATATTTACTCTGGTGAGGATGCTTTTGCAGTCTTGACCCTGAACACAAAAAAGAGTCCATGGAGAAATATCTGGGTTCCACAAAGCCAAATGATTGAGATTGATTGAAATGCATGATGAGACCATTGCATGACAAATGGATAGAGAAGGATTCTTGCTGCTCTCTTTCCAAGAGAAGGTCACGGGAGACCTCTGTTGTCACCATAGCCGCCATGTACAAAGTGAGTTTGAACTCTACAACCCGCTCCTTTTGAACACTTTATATAACACACTAAATAAATGGATCTTGCGTTAGTGGAATGAGAAGTAACTCAAATGTCATCGGTCCAGGTAAAAATGACATTAGAAGCTCTGGTTTTGGCATTAGCCAAGCCCTGCTGATGATTATTCAGCTGTGAAGGTGTTGATGTCCGTGAATGCTGTTGATTAACTTCATCTATTTTTCATTGCTGAAGTATCAAGGCTTATAATTTATTACTTTCAGCATCGAATTTTTATGTGGTATTTAGAAATACAAGAATGAATTTATGGTGTATAACATATCCATCCATTGTTTGACGCACAGTCTATGCTCTATAGTAGTATATAAAATCAAACGACAAGTGTTTAGGTTTCTAAACGTTCTCCTTGCCAATTAAAAAAGAAAGCAGCCATCTTGTATGTTGTTGTAACTTGTTTATTCCCCAACCTCCCTCCCTCCCTCCCTCTTGTCCTCGCTATTAGAGTCATTTACTCTTATCTTCTGTTTCTTGGTTGCAGGTGTGCAGTTTAACAAAACCACCAAACAGATTCTTTTCCATCTGGATGAACTAGTAACTTTGTAAATAGCCATTGATGCTTTTAAGATTTTAGCCATACAGATTGAGAATTGTAATTTATCTGAATTGGTTTGCTGGGGGTGATAGAGAAAAGGAATGCTGTTTCTATTTGCTGTACATAATTCATTCAATGCTCACAAGAATTAAAAGGTTTGATCATTTTATGTAATTATTGGAAGTGAAATTTTTTATTTTTATTTTTATTTTTATTTTTATTTTTGGAAAGCTTCATTTTAAAGAAAAGACATTCAAGAATCATGCAAGGGGGTAACCACAAGAATATTACCATCAAAATGTCTCATCGTTCAAGTGGCGAGTTGAGCAAAATACATCAAGTCCTACTCTGTGTACTGACGAACTTTCATGTAACCTCGAATCATGAAGACAAGTCTCGCCAAGAAGACTATTCAACACTTGCCATCAAATGCCTGAAAAGCACCATGTATGCGTTTTGTCCGAAAAGCACTTGCTATATCTTTTATTCGGTGATGTACTCTTGTAAAATTATCGTTGTGTAAATTACTAAATCAGATTTATAACCGCCCAGTAAATAAATTAAGGAAAAGTGTGATTTAATCAAATTTATAACCCCTCAGTAAATAAATCGAGGAGAAGTGTCTTCCATTGCAATTTTAACACCCAGTTGACGAATAAGACATGAATAGCGCAGCTCATGTTAGTAAATGAA
>Ga0325410_1006482_pt1 | contig 12845 bp, 6 predicted proteins | sample PopdelMetagenome_16_FD_206182 | JGI IMG/M metagenome (GOLD analysis project Ga0325410, IMG submission 206182) | Populus deltoides microbial communities from Bellville, Georgia, United States - Xylem-PdIQD-R3 | ecosystem: Host-associated > Plants > Phyllosphere > Stem > Wood/Secondary xylem... | reverse complement strand
TATAGTTAACATTCTATGATTTCATATACAACATTTAAAACTAATTTACTTACAATAACATTAATTTCTTGGGACACATACACATTCAAATATAAATACAACAAAACTATATTACTAGTTAAAGTAAAGGCCTTGTTCTTAATTACATACTCGGCAAAAGAATAATTTAAACATTTTAAAATTTCTTAACATACAGGCAATATAAAACATAATATCAATACTTCCAATACAAAAATTAACTTGAGCAAGGATTTCCATCTGTGCTTCTCCTTTCCAGCTCGAGGATGCGATGTACCTAACAATATATTTATATAACATGTGAACATTTGGTAAAGACTAGAAAATTTACACTTATTAATAATACACAATTTAAATAATGGTTATTTGAAGCATACACAATAATATACGCACTAGCTCATTAAATGAAGTACTTATCGTCAATATAATAATTTAATCTAAATTTTTTTTTTTGCCAATCCTTTACTAGATATCTTCTTCATTAACTAGGATATGACTTTCTCAAGTTGTCCATTAATTAGTGCATTATATCTGAAGTTCAGGTAAGAAGAAAAGAAAAATAGTTCAACCAATATGCCCATTTCAACAGGGCATTATTTCCATTAACCAGGAAATAATCTTTCGACACGCCCATTTAACAGGGCATTATTTCCATTAACCAGGAAATAATCTTTCGACACGCCCATTTAACAGGGCATTATTTCCATTCTTTTTATTTCATAATTTCAACATTAAAATTACAATCAAAGGAAATTTCTTCTAAAATACTAAATTAAACAATTAATTTATTATATGGTATTTAACACCTATAATTATTAGTATTATTGGTCGGGTTAGAATATAATCGGCTTTTACATCTTTGACATGAACTATATCCAAAAGTCATTCTTATATAATCCACTTCTATCAACAAACCTAATAATAAGGGCCATTTGCCCTCTTCTAGATTCATCTCGAGCTTTATCAACAATTAAACAAAATCTTGCATCACCAATCTCATGACGAATTGAAGATTGAACATTTCTAGCAAAGACATGCAAAATTTCTTTTTGAATTTTATGTGAGGTGTATTTAGCATTTTGTGGAGCATTATCCAAAACAAGAGCTTCTACTTGCTTATTGTAAAATGCTAAAAGTTCCATTATTTCTAGAAAATTGCCTCAGTTTTTTTTATTCTGGACGTTCATCATGTCCTCTAAAAGCACATGCTTGAAATGTGAGCCCACAAACAATATTTATTGAAGCTTTAATATGCAATCAATTAATTAGAATTTCTTGAGTAGTTTGTCTCTTAACTATCTTCTTAATATGACATGGCTGATTTTTCAAATTTTCTAAGCACCTGGTAGCAAATCTGTTAGCTGAATTTGGACCTTTTCCCATATGAGTTAAAAAAGCATACAGCTCCCCATCATTAACTTTCTTCCAACAATTGAATCCTTTAATAGTAAATGTGTTTGATCCTGACTTTCCAGATGACTTACTTGAAAATAAATAGAAAGGGAAATAAAATGCAATATTTTCTTTGAATATTCAAGCCATGGATTACTTTTAAACCAATGAGATTGAAATCGACGAGGATGTTTTTTACCAGTCAATGAATATTCAAACATCAAAGGTTGATATGGCCCCAAATTAATGTATGCCCTTCGAACTTCATCTTGTTGATTAACCGGGTATTACTAAATTTGAGGACGATTGCTTGGATCTCTAATTAAATGAGCAATGTCGATTCTAGTAGGAGGTAGTTCACTAGTCAATGTAGGTTCTTCGTAAACTGAAGCACATTAGGGCTGCTCAACCATAACTTCAACATTACACATTGGAGTTGGTTCACTAGGCTGTGAGTTATCAATATTTTTTCTCTTTTTCTCAAAAAAAGAATCAATTCTTCTTATTTTGTTCATGGTTTAACCTAAAATCAAAACATATATCATGAGAAAAAAATGGTAATTTTGATGGCTCTGTTAAAAACAAAATATAAAAAAAATCCAAGTATAATCAAAATAAACCCATAAAATATATCAAATTAATTAAAAAAAAACATCACTATAAAAAGAATTCAAAAAAATTTGGTAAGACTAGTAGATCTAAAAAAAAGAAGAAGCAAAACTAGCATAATTATAAAAAAAAACATCATCAAATTCTTAACAAACATCCCAAAACAAAACAAAAATAATTTTTAAATTTGGGTTATCAATAATTAATTACCTTGTTTTGTTTGATGAAAGATGAATTAATCGGTGGGTTTGTCGTCTGCTTTAGCTTTTCCATTTGCTATTTGTATTTTTATGTCTATCTTTTAACTTTTATCTTAGGGTTTTAAAAAGTGACGACTAAGTCTTATAACTTTATGTTCTTCTTTCCATGTAGATAGGAGTTTTAAAGTGATCCTATATTATCTAGCAAATATATTTACTATGGGGAGGGCCCACCTATTTAAAATAAAAAACATTCCATCTTTCCATGTTTAAACACTGGGCAACAAAATAAATTGATATGTTTTGCAAGGGCCTGAGCCTTTGTTTGCCCCCCTTTAATTTCACCCATATTCGTAGCTATATTATTGATTTACAGAAAATGTATCTCATGATGAATTTTATGTACCGATAGAAGAATGACTACAAAGAACGTGTTTACAAGGTTCGAGAAAATATAGAATACAGTCATTTCACTTGTTAATTTGACTTTCATGGTGGCAGCATGGCCATTCATAAGCCTTCTATTTATTAAAGCAAAGATTAAACATAGCTCTAGACCCAGTTATTTGTTGTAATACTATATATATATATATATATATATATATATATATATATATATATATATATATATATGTAGTACTATAACAAATATAATATACTTGTACATATTGAATATTGAAATAGAATACATAACAACAATACAAGATTATAGTTCATGATAATTTCTTCCATTTCCCTTCCTTGTTCTTGTTTTATTATGGTACTAGAACCTTCTGAATAACTTCCTGCAAGCCTAATGGTGTTGATTCCATGCTAGCAACTCGTGACAACTACAACCGTTAACATGCTCACCACCATCTCTCTGAAACTTACAAATAATAATTATATCTCTATAAAAGAATAGATTAAAACTTTTTTATATATAGATTATGACTTATTTAAATTCATAAATGGTATCCACTCGTGTCTTGCTAGAATCATCATTACTAATAGAACTATAGAAGTCAATTAGCCTATACTAGTGCATGGAACGAGATCAACTACTCATGAACAAACTGATTGCCTTCCTCTTCATGAAGGTATTGTCTCTAATCATTGGTTGGACTAGACCTATGTCATTTGAACCATTCTAGCATCGACACTAACCACTCTTTCCATAATACCCAATAAATCTACACATAACCTTGATTGAAGTATGTTATAAACTTGATAAAAACATCACAACCTACTTACAATATGGAAAGACTTATAGTGATGAATTCACAACTAGTGGTAAACCTTTTGGTCCTTCAAGTTTTAATCTTTACTTGTTCAAAGGAAATTGTGAAAAGTTTAAAGATCTTATAACAACTTTCACGACTTGAGTAGAATCAATATCTTTTATTTTACTACACGTTTTATTACTAAGTCATGAACTTATCAACAAAAATAGTTTTCAACACCTCTCTATTAAGCAAGACAACGATAATTATCGCTACCCGACATCGCGACAACCATTAAAAATTTAAAAAAAGAAACAAATATCTGACATCTTATTCTTAGAGAGGAAATGTCTCGTTTAAAAAATCACCACCTAGTATTATGGTCACTGAGAACCTTAACTGATCAACATAAATTATATGGTATTAGACTAATAACGCTAAAAGGAAGATACTATCACCTCTAAAACATTCTATCTAAGGTAGGTTGCATTGCTTGTTTTGTTCTAAATTGCTAAGAGTCTATTGTGTTATGCTATTGATGGTTTGCCTATAATATTCTTGATTCTAGCGTTAGTAAATATTCAACTATAAACACTTCTATCTCTGGCATTGGCAATTATTACATGAAGAAAATATAGGATATTCATGACTTTGATGTTAGTGAATATTGGAGTTCAAAATTATTTCTAATTCTAGTGCTAATATTCTTAACTCTAGTGTTAATGAATACTGAGAGTATTTCTAATTTTAGTATTAGTGAATACGAATATTTTTTATTCTAATGCTTTTTATTGAAAATTTTGATATTTTTTCTTAAAAATTTATGAATCGTGTTATTTTTTTATTGTTCAAGAATATGGCTTGTTATGAGTCCGGGTAACAAACATTTTGTTTTTAAAGGTTGATGGTTTTATTATTTTAAAAATTTGAATATATCAACACAACATGCCTTTTAATTTTGGTCAAGTCCTAATAGACTTTATAAACTTGTTATAAAGTCCAAATATACATGCAAAATATTTTTGTATATATTTTTTTATAAGAAGATGCTAAAACAAAAAAAAAAAGTATAAAATATTAAAACAATGCAAAATATTTTGGCCTTTTTTTCTCCGTGGAAATGCTAAAGAAACAAGGAGGGATAAAAATATACACAAATGAAAAAACATATATCTTTTTTTAAGAAACTTGGCCATTATGCAAAATTTTACTATGAAGGCTTTATATATATATATATTCTTATTTTTTTTTTTATGTATAAACAAAGTATAATCTTAGAGCCTAAAAAGTGGAAGTTTAAAACGCAGCCTAAAACAAAATCAGCCTAAAACTCATAGCTCATGAAAAACAAAAGACCCTAGTCCACATACAACTTTAACCCATATGACCAACTCAAGCTCAAAACTAATTAAGACAAAACCTAGAAATGACAAAGCCTCACACATAGATGTCTAACTTACCTTGTGAAACCTTGACAATTTATAATTTAAATATGTGGATATGTAAACTCCCATGTAAACATAAGATTGAAAGTTGTAAGATCTCGATGAGTGATGGAAATCGAGATAAGAAATAATAGATAAGTAATGATATATAATGGAGAGGATGAACTTCATAAAATGAGTTTTTGTTTAAAATTCATAACGATAGAGAAACTGGTAACGCGTTTTGATAGATAAAATAATGAGGAAAATGATAAAAAAATTTTATGAAATAAGTGAGGTAATAAAGAATAAATTACAATAAAGGATAGTGCAATAAAAATGATAGGACTGAAGGTGCAAGCACCGATTAAAAATCAGTGACGTTACTTTAAAACAATAATAAGCCCGATAAATAAATAAAGATGGAAATTTTAAAATGAATATATTACAAAATAATAAAATGACCTTAAAGGTTTAGAAGGATAATTAATATGATTTTATGTGAAGATTGAATAAGAAAATTTGGATTGTTGATGAAAAGTCATGAAATGACCAATTTTACGTTAGAAAGCAGAGCTCCCAATCTAATCATCGGATCCGGATGCAATTTTGCATGAAGTTTATTGATATGTTTTCCTACCTTGGTTAAAGATCTATATCAAGTGGAGTTCGTTAAGGACTAGCGATTTAAGAAGAAGCAAACCAGATAGTTTACATGAAAAATAAAATACATAAAAGTATAACTGAGAGACAAAATTGTAATTAATGGAAATCATGGCTTTAAAACAGAAAAGAGGCCAACCAGTTAAAAAAAATGAGAGATAGTAGAGAAAATTATTCTAGAGAGAGAAGTGCAGAAGTTGAAGGAGTCAACCTAAAGAAGGCAATAATGCTCCGGTAGCCATATCTCTTGCAACCATTGTTGGATCGTGCTGTGTTTTTGATATATTGTTCTTATCACACATATATAATAACTTATCAAAGGGATTTGAAATAGCACAATCTGGTTGATAGGTATCATCACCGGAACGTTCTTGGAAAATAAAAGGAAATATACTTGCAGAGCAGTTTTGGTCGCCGGCTGACTACTCTCGTTTCCACCATTGGAGCATGTCTATTTTTGGATATGTTGTGCGCCCAGCTGTTGCCTTCATTCTGGACGGTGGAGATCGGAAACACACTCTCAAGCAAGGTGTTGTTCATGTTGAACAGTAGCTCGTCAATTTTCAAGTTAGCTCGGTTTTATTCCGATCTAGGGCTATTTAACCATTGGATCATTTTGATTGTGGGACATATTGTGCATGAATCTAAGATTTATATATTGACTGTTGGGTTAGAAAATGAAATCTAAGGAGAATGACTTATTGCTTTTTAAAGCTATTGCTAGTTTTGAACATAACTACTTGTTCGAAAATAACAAGAACAAAACTAGCAATAGATTCAAAAAGCATTAAGTCATCCACCATAGATTTTTGTTATGAATGAATGGTCAGAATATAGATCATAGAGTCGTTCAGAATATACCTCAAAATCAGTATGATCCAACGATTAAATCTCTTTAGATCAGAATAAAACTAAGCTAACCTGAACATTGACGAGCTACTGTTCAACATGAACAACACCTTGTCGGAGTGGTTTTTTTCGATCTTCACCGCCCATAATGAAGGAAACATATAGTCGCATCATATAATAAAACATAGACATGATCCAACGGTGGAAGAGAGAGAAATTAGCCGGTTACCAAAATTGCCCTGCAGGTGTATTTCCTTTTATTTTCCAGTAAATTGCAAGTGATGATTCTGTCAAACAGATTGTGTTCTTTCAAATCCCTACAATTAGTTATTAGAGGTTTATGATAAGCACAATATATCCAAAAATCAGCACGATCCAACGGTGGATGCAAGAGATATGGCTACCGGAGAATTATTGCCTTCTTTACGTTGACCCTTTCAAATTCTGCACTTCTCTCTCTAGCCGAATTTTATCTATTGTCTCTCACTTTTTTTTCTTGACTAGTCGGCCACTTGGCTGTTTTAAAGCCATACTTCCCATTAATTATAATTTTGTCTCTCATTTATGCTTTTATGTATATTTTTCACGTAAACTATCCAATTTGTTTCTACTTAATCGTTATTCTTTACCAAACTCCGATTGAGATGAGATCTTTAACCAAGGTAGGATAACATATCAATAGACTTCATGCAAAATTGCATCCCGATCTGATGATCGGATTGAGAGCTCTGTTTTCTAATGTAAAATTGATTAGTTCATGACTTTTCATCAACAATCCAAATTTTTTTGTTCAACCTTCATATAAAATCATATCAATTATTCTTATAAACCTTTAAGGTCATTTTATTATTTTGGAATATATTCATTATAAAATTTTCACCTTTATTTATTTATCGGGCCTATTACTGTTTAAAAGTAACGTCACTGATTTTTAATAGGTGCTTGCACCTTCAGTCCTACCATTTTCATTGCACTATCCTTTATTATAATTTATTCTTTATTACCTCATTTATTTCTTAAAAATGTTTTATCATTTATCATTATTTTATCCATCAGAACATGTTACCAGTTTCTCTATCGTTATGAATTCTAAACTAATAGTCATTTTATGGAGGTCATCCCCTCCATTATATATCATTATTTATCTATTATTTCTAATCTCAGTTTCCTTCACTCATCGAGATCTTACCACTTTCAGTCTTATGTTTACATGGGAGTTTATACATCCATATATTTAAATTATAAATTTTCAGGATTTCACATTCTCCTCTCCTTCAAGAAATTTCATCCTTGAAATTTAGGATTTTTACTTATACATGCGAATATTATTTGGTACTTATTTCTCTTTTTCAATTATTCTTTCCCGATCTCTTTTCAATTGCAGATGTTTTCTTAAATATTTTTTTTATACGCTTCGATCTAAAAGTCCAATTGGTTCAAACCTCAGTAACATGTCAATTAGCCTTCCTGAATCACTATAGGTGGTCGGGGCAGGACTTGAAGAGGATTCAGTTCTCCTTTCTATAGCATGGATACAAAGAACGCGTCTTGGATTCTATATAAAAGTATAGGCAATACAATTCAATAAGCTATCAGCCAAACTCTTGTGTTGGTCTTGGGGAAACCATTTCACTTTATTTTTCCACTACTGAAGCATGTCATACTCCCACTAAACACACTTTTATTTTTGTTCATCACTTTATTTCTCATGGATACATAATATTCCTATATTTACTTCTCAGATTTATAACATAACTACACCTTAAACATCATATTTATCTTATCCAATGATTATTCTTGTTAGTCACATTATCAATGACATCTCCTTCCCAAACAAAAGTATAAGTAACATATCAATTATCTTAAATATTGTCCACCCAACTAATGAAGTATTGTGCCAACCACCCGAGTCATTCACCATCTAGATGACCTAGTCTCAGTTTTGTAACCTTAGCTTGTCATTTGGTATTGTGGCTAACTAATGTATTGATTACTTTCATGATCCATCATTTAAGTCCATTATAATTAACATGTTAATTCCTGTCATTGTTGTAGTTCCCAATTACATTTGCATATAACCATTGTTGTCATCAATTTTTTTTCCTTATTCCAATTTTATGTTACACTCATTACAATTTAATAGCTATGATTTATCTCAACTATTTAGTGTTTCAATATAGAAATCATCATGGTTCCTATAATTTCAGACTTAACTACTTGTTCATACCATCCTATTTTCACATCCTAATCCTATTTAAAGCCCACCAAGTAACACCCCGTATAATTACTCAACTCATGTGTACAAACACTCGTAATATTAAGTATCAACTCTTAAATCAACGTTCATTTACATCTCTTCGTCGGTGCGTATTAGTTCCCTTCATTCCCTAAATTCGTCTTTTTTCTAGTTTCCTTATTAACTACGTATTTCTATAATCACATGTATGTACATTGCACACTCGTGACCTCCTCACCTATTCTTACATGTAGCTTGCCAAATTATTTATTTATTTATTATCTAGTATGACGGTAACTTAGTATTTTACCTTTAGCCTATAACATTCCACAACAGGTATTTTATTCATGTTCATGTATTAACCATTTACTCCTTCATGTCTACAAAGATAACCACATTTATGATCCTTAATCCATTCCTGATTTTGGGGTAGATTCTCATAAAATAATTTAATAATGTTTTTCATTACCAATTTCCAAGCCTTTACCTCATACCTACGATGCCAATATTAAACTTGTACTGTCCATTTTGTTATGTACCAAGCTAGTATTCCTTTGCATGTCAAGATAAAGTGTTGCCAATTGGGGCAAGAGCCTACTATGCAGGGTCCCACCACTGACTTGACATAATTATTGCTTAAGGCATTAATCACAACATAATCCCACTTTTATCCATACGCTATATCACAAGTTTGAATTGATTTAGCACTTACATTAACACTTGCTTATGCCTAAACAATAATTATATTCACTCTAGTATTAATTCATATATGGTTTCATCCCATCCATTCATATTTCATGAAGACAGTAAACATTGTTGTTACATTATCATTTTATTAATATTTCAAATATATTTCGTTCATAAATCCTTGACTATCATCTAACATATATCAAACAATGGTTCCACATTTATTATTTGTTATTGATCCCATAATCACGAGGTAATAACTCATTTTCTTAGTTACCGACTTCTTGACAACCCAATATCACTTTCCTTAATTACCACACTAGACATGAAATATATATATATTATGTCTAGTTCATTCTATCTCAAGATACACAATTCATCATACTTTCCATGCTTATAAAATCTACTGAATCACAACCAGGCTTTGATATCAACTGTAATAACACCGATTTTCTACATCTTTTTCGTGATACATTGGAAATTTTCAGGTAATTTTTTTTATACAAGTTCCACCAAAATTTCTACTAAAATTTCAGCAGAGTCTCCCCTATACTAGAAGGTCCCAAGTTATTGACAAAATCATATTATACTTCTAATTTTATTTCACAACCCGATCCAATCATCCTGGATCTCAACCCAACTAATCATCATCAAAACAATACATCACATCTTATCCAATAACATTATATAATGTAATTCAAGTGAAAGATTTGATTTCAATTATAAACATGCATGGTTAAATAGACACTTAAAGTTACAAACATTAGAGTAAAGTCATACATCCAAATTTACGGGTTAATATTACATTTCAAGTTTTAGGAGATAAGTCTCTTAATTTACAAATAATTACATTGTCAAAAGCAAAAGGTAACTAAACCAATATCACTCCTGATGCAATCCTGATGGACCTGAAAATAAAAATTAACGTGTACACATAAATATAAAAAGGTAGTAACAAATAATAATAATGATAGGTAATAATCTCCATGGAATTTCTTTTGACACATAAAATTAGGCATAAACCTTTTTTTATAACATACATTTTCCATTTATTACCAATATCCATCTCATATTCTATCCCATTTATCGAGAATAATTTTATCTTGAAAATCTCGACATAACTCAACAATTTCGAACATCATCTCTTTATGAATCAATTCTCAATTGATACCAAGATATTCCTCTCTTAGTGTCATTAACTTATCTTATTCTTTTGAAATAACTAATCAATATTTTCCCTCCTATTTTCTGGAATGTAATTGCCGATACTAATGAATCTCATTAGTATTATTAGTCTCCCAATATTGGGTTAGACTAATCAATTCCATTCATGTGCCTATTTTGGCTGGGTCTTGATATATTGTAGAGGTAGGGAAATTGTTTGAATGTTTTTGTTTTAGAATTGGTTTAAATTTATGATTTAATGATGCCAAATGTCTTTGGATAATGTTGTTTATGCATGAAAACAAGTTAGAAGTTGAAAAGAATTTTCAAGGGATGAAAATCCTCATTGTCCAAAATTTTAGCTGTAAAGGAGGGGCTATTGTGATTGTTGATTTTGAGCCTTAAAACGAAATAATTTTGGAGTTGATTTCTTTATGAAAGTTGTATTTCTATGTTTCAGCATTTTATAAAGACAAATCACGCCCAAAACCGAGTTTTACAGCTTTAGTTATGATTAAAACACTAGATAATGTTCTGGGTTGATTAAGCTAAATCGATCAGAATTAGATAATTTTTAATCTTTGCTTGAAATTATTGTTGAGTGATGGTTTTAATAGCAAAATTATAAAAATGAATATGAACATGAAAATGGGTAAGAGTATGAGATCTTAATGAAATTACTTATGATTGGTTTAAGAATACTAGTTGAATGAGAATTAAATGAAGTTGTGATGTTGGTTGTATTGTTGATAAAAACTGAATCTCTAGTGGTACAAGGGAGGCTGTGGGGATTGGACAATTGCATGGAGTGGCAGCACATGCATATGTTCTAGGTAGGTGCATCACACCTTGTCTTTTCAATTTATGTAAACTTATTGATAAATTTTAGAATTTATTATTTTATTGCTTCGATAAATATTGGAATGAAAATGAGTACCTTACGTACATTAATGTGCATCAACTCGTTATGATATAATTGAAGTGAATACGAGTACTTTATGTATATTGATATGTATCAAACTTGTGATGATATTATTGAAATGAATAAAAGTATCTTGCGTGCAACGGTATACCTCCATTAGTTAGGATAATGTTTGAATGAATATGAGTACCATGTGTTTATTATTATGTATCAAAATAATTATGTTATTATTAGGATGTATACAATTACCTTACATTGATAGGTATCGAATTAGCCATGATAAATTTGGAATAGACGAGATTATCTTACATACTTTACATTGATAGATAAGTCATTTTTTAATTTTCCATCTAAACTTTTTAAACCTTTCAATTAAGCCCAAAATTGTCCATGTCTTTAATAATCTTTTCAATTTCATCTCTGGAATTTCGTAATTAGACTTTTAAATTTATGTGTTCCTTATACAATGGTTATTGGTTTCAATTTTTTTTTCAATTCAGTCCTTAATTGACTCTTTAAGCTCCCAAAACTTTCAATTTCATTCTTGATTAAGCAAATTAAGCCTTTTCAAAGTTTAATTGAGCCATTGGTTACTTTTTTTTGTTGCAATTTTACCACTTTGTTCTTAATTAAGCCTTTATTTGTCAAAATTGGATTGTCAAACTTTGCAGTCTTGACTAAGTTTCCAATATTTCTTTAACAAGATCCTAAATTATCCATCAACCTAGCATTCTGAACAGTTGTGCATATTTGATTGTTTTGAAGTATTATCTTTTCCTTTTTTTTTAATTTTTTCCTTTTTCTTTTTATTTTGAAAAAAAAATATTTTTTACATGAAAAGTGAGAAATTTTGAGGAAACCAAAAATTAGGTTATGATAACAACAATTCAAACATCACTCCATTGTTCCCCAACCAAGTCACAGTTAATACTCTCGTAATAACTTCTTTGATGATTGTTAGGGTTTTAACTATCATAGGTAAGGTCATTGACAACTTGGTTGTGATCTAACTTGTAATTCCTATTAACTTCAAATCTTAATATCTTTGTAATCGGTTCCCTTTGTAACCCTATTCACGATGTCAATTGTGTGAAAACTAGGATTATTTGACCACCTAATACCCTTTTTAAACCATTAATGAAGGTATAATTTATACTCAATCTAGAGGTGAGAAAAACTTTGGTTTCTTGGCCTCATGAACTCAATGGTTTTGACAAATTCTAATGATGGATTTATTGGTTTTGATTTTCCTTTTTAGCACTCAAACTCTGAAGACACTCATCATGTCACTCTAGATATTACTAACCTCTCATATGTAAAGTCATATAATGATTTTTATTACCTTGAAGTGGGGGTGGTAACGGTTTCTTAATCTTTACTATTAATGATTCCTTCAATGACATACTTACTTGTACATTAATATTGTCATCTATCTTACATGTTCCTGATATAACAAAAAAAATTTCTCTATACATCAAT
>Ga0325410_1006477_pt1 | contig 12849 bp, 9 predicted proteins | sample PopdelMetagenome_16_FD_206182 | JGI IMG/M metagenome (GOLD analysis project Ga0325410, IMG submission 206182) | Populus deltoides microbial communities from Bellville, Georgia, United States - Xylem-PdIQD-R3 | ecosystem: Host-associated > Plants > Phyllosphere > Stem > Wood/Secondary xylem... | reverse complement strand
TTGGAAAACAAATTATAAAAACAGCTGATTACAATGCTATAATGTTGTTCGCCGATAAAATCCCACAATTAGCGGTGATAGAAGAAGCCATACCTTTTCGAGCAGCAAGTGGAAGCTCGTCATCGGTAGAGCAGTCCCATGGCACACTCCTCACTGAATTGTGATATCCCAGATATGTTGGTATCTTAAACTTTCGATTAAATATTACCTTTGCATTATATAAGAATGTGAGATTATTCGAAACCCTCGTGCATGCAAACGCCAATCAAATAATATAATTGCTAAATTCAAATTACCATCAAGTACATGGAGTAATAAACAAACCATGCCTTGACAAGGAGCCTTATCAGACCTTGCATGGGGGATGGTGCTTGTAGCAAGACTCTGGTTTTTTAAATTCATTTTCAGGCAAACTCTTCCTGTAATCTATACAAGGAACAAACAGAGCCACACACACATATATATATATATATACACATGAAAGCGTGTCCCTTTCTTTTTGTTCAGAAAATGAAAGATGCAGCGGGGGAGGTGCTTGCGATCTTCCCCTCCCACCACGACCAAACAGCAAGCAAGGGCAGGCTTTCAGGATATTATTTAAACAACACGTGTAGAGGTCTCAAAATATGCGTAATTGATCCAAAGTAACAGTTCTTGTCTCTCCATACAGCACGTGTGGTCCCACTAGTAACCTTGGCTACGGACAAATGCACTCTCTTCCCTCAACCCAGACGCTACCGTCGATTAATAACCAGAGAAATCAGTATCGGATTATGAATCCAAGTTCGAGATTAGCACCTACTGAAAACAAATATCTCAATTTAAGGAAAAAGAAATGTGTGTTACTAAATTCATTATCACGACAAGTTTCATGTCTTAAGAAATAAAAAATAAAATACCACTAGAGAAAATAAAATAAACGAACAAGAGCGAAAAATCTCTTTCGTTGTTCTAACTTCATATCTCAATAATAAGTATGATGAATGCATGTCATCGCCCCCTTCAACCATTTTGAAATTTCATACCACTATATGTTTCATGTATCAGTTTTTTTTATTTTTCCTACAATTTTTTTAATAGATTTTTTTTTGTTTTAACTTGGGTCAAAGCTGCTTCGTTTAAATAAACCAAAAGCCAAAAAAATTAATAAATCGAAAACATGGTTAGATCACGGGGCTTAAGAGGTGGTCCTAAGAGATGCATAGTTCAGTTGAACATGGTTACTATAACTGAGGACTAAAAAAAAAAAATACATACATGCACCACTCTCGATTGGCTGTAGCGACTATAGCTGGTTTGGGTTTTTTACCAAAACAAGAGAAATGACTCCCATAATTGCATCATATAAAAAGTTTGGTGTGGCAGCTAAAAACAAGTCTTGTTTAGTCAAGAGGCAAAATGTGCTCCAACTCTGTTCATAGTACTTCTCTGTGCAAGTGTTATAGCATGAAAACTTCTAGTTATTGAAGGTGAACGAGGGAGAAAAATGAGTAGCAATTGAGCAATTGGTGTAAAATGAATATGATCGGCCACCAAAAAATTGAGAAAATATACATGTATATCGCCTCAGACGACTAGCTCGTGTTTACTAGGAACTGTTATCTGCACACCTGAAATTGAACCTCTGGAACAGCTCGCATTTCAGATGAATTTGGCTTCAAGATATTGTGTGAGAATTGGCTTTGATAGAATGTAAGCACAGCAAAAACTTGTAGCTTAGATTGCATCTCCAGAAAAAGCCATCCATATCATCATGGAGAGAGAAGCTTCTCCTGGCACATACTTGACTACAAGGACCGCTAGAATTGTGGTCCAGGAGTTGCAGAACTATATAACAAAACTATTGGCCTGCAATTTACAAGTCAAGTTTAGTAAAATATGATATGAGAGTTCTATGAGAGGTTAGCTAGTAATATTTTACAAGGCAGTTCATTTAATACTAAGCTACAATTTTACATCAAAGTACTGAAAATGAGAACCCGGTTTAGGCTTCCAGCTGAGAAAATATGTTTGCTATAGGTCATATAAGAACCTCTTGCACGATCAAAATTCAGAATAGCAAGAAGTATGTATTCCAAATAAAACACCAATGACAGATATACTGTAAACAGATAAATATTGGAATATTGAGAATTCTTGAAAGGATTCGTTGCACTGGAGTTTTCTAAGCATCAACATTATAACTCAAGTTCATCAATTGGTTCTTCATGTATTAAAAACAGATCTCTTTCAACCAAGCTATTAAAATATGTGCTGCGTAATGTGTGTTAGCAGCTTGTCTGCATCTTCGGACGGATACAATATCTAAGGTAAATCAAAATGTGCCCTAGAAGGTTGTTCACAACTGCTTGAAGTGTATGCACTTCCTCTTAAGTCTGTTTTCAGCAACTCTATTAGAACGAGTACAACCAAATACAAGCGGGAAAATAGATGTCTTTTGCCTGTGAATACCATGGTTTGCATAATTCTACTTACAATAAAGATTCTAATTTCTATACCAGAAAAATCATTGATTGTGAACCTAATTTACTGATAATATAAAGGGATACGCAAATACCTAATCAAGTATAGAAAAGGTTGACTAATTCCATGGCTGTGACAAAGAAACAGTTGGAATGGACGCCCCTAGCCCTTGTTTTCCATGTACAGCAGATTTAAGCACATTGTATTGCTCAGTCACAGACTTATACAGAGCCTCTGTATATACCTCCTTAGCCTGTTACAGCAAAGCCAGCTCATTAGATACAAAACATCCAGGGGACAATATGCAGGCGCCAACAGTTCCCAAGAAACAATTGAGTGTTTATAGAGTTCATACTATCATATCCATGAAACTTTCTTGATATTTAGCATAAGTTTGTCAATAGATAATTACAATTAATCATTTCAGCTAAAAGCACTACTAGTCACTGATGTACACTAAAACAAGTAACTACAGATTAAAACAATTGTCAATGAATTCATGGATAACCAAAATTCATTGTGACAGGAAGGAAACTAAAGAATGCTGATGCATGACCATAGTCATCTGCAGCTCTACAGTGAGTAGAATGCTACAGGCAGACATTGTTTCCTCAATTTGTTACTTCCTGGTTGTAGAAGGAGAGCAAAGAATTCTGTGAGAATGATATTTATGCTACTTTGGAAGAAAACATTTTAATTTGTACAAGGCTCAAGGTGCACAGCCAGTGTATCATGTGTAACCAACCTCTTCAGGATTTTCATATGCGGCTGTAACTTCAGAGAAGCTGATTTCTGGTGCAACTGATAATCCAGCTCCATGAAATGAAATAACTCTTCTCTCTCCAATTTCCTTTTCCACCTGAAGATTTCCAAAGGAGTTGAGCAAAGAGAAATAATATTCCAAAAACTACAAATCAAACAAAGGCATACCTGAGGCGGAGGGGGCATGATGTCATGGCATAATAGTGCCAGAGGATAAACATGTCCTGGAGCTCCAGAATGTTCAGCAAGCCTTCTCATGTTGTCTACTGAAGAAGCATCAAAGTGTGCCTGCCAACCTTAAATCAGTATGAATGACTATGAAAGCATCACAAAAATAAATGTAACAACGATTATCATCGTCTTTTTGGCAGGACAAGGAAGATGAAAACATCTTCCCAGAGTCATAATAAGATATCAGTGTTGAAGGAAAGAAAATTGAACTAGTCTTAAGAAATTGCTATCACAAAGGAAACTCATCTAATTAATGCTAGATCAGCTATGGGCCCTATCTAAGAATTTAAGATATAAAAAATGCTTCTGCATTAGTATAAACCATAAAGAGATTCCACACAAGCAAACATTGAATAATTTCAAACAATGAATCAATGTCAAAATCTTTGAGCAAGGATGAACTAATCCAAATTGTATCTAAGATCATAAAAAGGAAATAGCAAAAGTCGAGCTTCTCTGTATTTCTATTTTCTTTCCCCAAAAAACAAAGTCAACAAAAGAAAAACTTACCGGATACCACTCTCCTGACAAGGGATCTGGACGGTCCCTGCCACCACTTGGTGCAATCCAGACTATTTGTGAGCCACCCCTACAGTCAGAAATACTTTCAAAGGTTGCATATATAGAATAACAGCATGTTTATTTAAGGACATAAGAAAATACAGACTTCCCATTGAAAGAAACTACACATATAATATGCGAAAATCATGCATGTGAGATGGATCATATTACACTTTGAGAGTTGCGAGCTGAACCCATATTACATGTTTTTTATACATTCCTGGCAGATTAATGACAAAGCAAGCTCAGGCAGATTAATGACAAAGCAAGCTCAGGGTACAAGTTAACGCAAATTGATGGCTGGTTGAAGTAAATTTAAAGTTTGTTGGACAAGAATAATCAAACAATAACATAAGGTTTTAGGGTCAAATGGAGAAGTGTGGTCTTAAGGGATGCTGGGCTGGGCACTGATAAGAGGAAAATTCTTGCCTTAACCCTCTTACCCATAATTGCCAATGTGGATGTTATATGACAGAAATTGAGGGAGATTACAGAATACAAGATGCTATTGCTTACAAATACAAGTAAAATACCAAGTACCAACGATATCAAACACTGGATGATGATCATCAATGATGCTTAAGCCATTTTACAAGATTCCATATATTATCACTGTTTATTAGTCAGTTAAGATGTAGGAATTAACTGCTAGTAGAAATTACAGTTTCAGAGGACGGTAAAATGATTCAACAGGGTATGATGGTCTGATGTTTTGAATGGACTTATTCACAGACACTCATCCACTTGGATATTATCCTCATTCTATCAATCATTCATACCATCCTCATCGGATCCAATAAAGATTTGTTCATTTTTGGCTCCTTTGTCAGTAAAATCAGGGTGAAAACAATGCCCCAGATGAATGTGCTAGAATACAAAAGGAACATCTGGGTCAAAACCAAAGAGGGGAAGCTCTTTTCGACTTGAATTATCAACTAGCAGTCTTTTTTACCATTTTGGAATAGGTATTAACAGTATTGGTATTGGTTATAGAACAAGTCCATGCACAAGTTATAAGAGATGTATGAAGCAGAAATATACAAACTAGTTGAAACAAAATAAATCCAAACCGGACTATGAAAAAGAGACTGCCAATGGTTTTGAAACTACATAATAGTACACCCTCTATATCAATACAACTTCACATACCCCCCCCCCCCAAAAAAAAAAAAAAAAAATCTCTAAATAATTTAATTGGTCACCCACTTATTGTGCTTCTATTACATGAAAAAGGAAACAGAAATAAATGATGGCAGAAAATATAGCTATAAGCACTATTAATTGACAGTCCAAACAGCCTAATTCTTGAGGGAGCAACCACATTATAAATGACAAAAATCAACAATGATAAATAGATCCCGAACCAAGTTTCAAAAATTATTTTGTCACGCCCAAGCTTTTGGTCAGGCAATAAAGAAAAAAGGTAGTTTGGGTACCTTAAAAGCAAAGCCATCTCTTTCAAACTTCGGATATTTGCTTTTCTCTTCTCCTCTGAATGTTCAGGGTCATCATTCATGTGCTTTTTTGAGTATACACATATAAGATTCCTGGCAAATGTGCGGAGTTTGAAATGGTGCAACTAATCATTAAAAAGGCATAATAGAGAAAAAGCATTGTTGTCTAAGTCATAAGTACCTTCCCATGCTGAATGGCTTGCAAAGAGGATCTGTGACAACTCTATCCCCAGCAACATAGATCTGCAATGGAACATGTAGAATTTGGTTATGGAAGCATTTCAAACACACAAAATAGCTCTTTCCAGCAGGCTAGGATAGACAGTATCAAGTTCACCAAGTTTTCAGCAATGTGAGGGCTTGATGTTTCAAGCAACAGTGCAATGACAGCTGGATCTGCTTCAGTTTGGTGGTTTGATATCAAGACAATATTGTGACCCTGCCACCATGAAAAAACATTTTGTAAGCAATCTATGTACTGGTTACTATTTAACCCAGCAAAAAATAAGCAATTTAGATAATTTTACGAGTTTAAGTTGAATAGATGAATGTTGGTATGGTGGTAGAGATGTTGGAAGGACGGAAAGGATTACACAGGAAAAAAGGGAGACCAAATTGCCATTTTTTGTCATGAAATTAGTGCCAGGCGAGGGATTCTACTGCTTTTAATGAGCACAAGCCTTAGATTATTTACTTGACTTCTCTAATCTCTATCCACGGAATTTATTTTATCAGCTGGAGTTCATAGATGTCTTGAGGCTAAAGCAGACACATAGTTCTATTTTCCCATTACTATCGTATACACATCTTAGTGTAGCAGATTTACCCATGAGCATGTGAAATTACAATGCCTGAAACAACAGAGCAACTACCCAATGCTTTATGAAACATGCTGCGAAGTATTAAATAATCAACAGAGAAAGAATGCTTAAAAATGTCTTTAGAAGGAGAAAAGGAAGAGGAAAACCCATCCAAAATTACAGAGTAACGGCAATTGAACAAAATTCACTGAAGTTTATATCTAGCAAATGAATACCACTATTAAAAAAAAGAAAGCACCTGCTGAAGCTTCTCTTGAATTTCATTGAAAATGGAAACATTGCCTACATATGAATTTCTGCAATAAATAAGGTCAAAGGTAAGGTCAGCAGCAGGGTGAAATACAAGGCTTAATCTGAGCAAATGAAACTGAAGCAGCATAATTATAATTCACACGTCACCCTCTTGTTACCACTTTGTTTAAGGACATGAGTTGCTCCACTATGTATTTCTTAATAAGAAGAAGAACAGAAATTTGAATCAGTGGAATATCTCAGAAACTGCAATGCCCCAATCATTTCCAACATCACTACAGAAAGGGTAGATATAGAGCTATCGTCGGAGCATCAAATGAAGAAGAGAGGTGTATATTTGTGTGTGCCTGTCACATCTCAAATTTTCAGGAAGCTTTATGCACACCGAATGAATGTGTGATATTGATACAATGAAGGAGGGAAAATATAGAAGTTGTGTACTCACCTAAAATCAATCAATGGACGGATATACTTTTGACCAAATTCAAAGTAGTCATATGGCTTTCTCAAAGCTTTGTGATAAGGTGAGAAGATAAACGGGTCCTGAAAAATTACTGTGCATTTCACATGAGAGGTTCATATAAGCCAACAATTCTGACAAAAAAGCATCTTGATGGTGGGTAAATGAGGGCCAAATCACCTCAACATCCAAGAATATAAGATCCAATGCAGCAGCCATATTTTCCAATACAATCTCATGTGCGTTGGGAATTCCACTTTGCAAAACCTGAGAAGCAAAGACATGAAAATAAACTTTTTGGAAGATAGAGGCATTCCCAGAAAACATAAGCATGAACTCGCTGATATTAGAAAGCAAGACAACACCCTAGATGAGCAAAAATAATTTTTCCTCAATCCTCATAAAGGACATCTGCAAAAGAATCCTGAATTAACTTTAGGGACCTGCTAAGCTCTAATCACACGGCATCAATTTTTCCTTTGAATTTGGAGAGACAGAGACAAAGACAACGGATGGGATTCATGAAAGATAGTTGAAATACGGGTACATATGGAATGTCATGCCCTAGAAAAAAATCAATTGAAAGAGACATGGAAATTGAATGGCTAGAACATGAATATGCGCACTGAAGCATGATTTGAGTTTATATGTTTACTGCGGTTTTGTAGTTCTGATACAGATCTTTCATTCCTGCAGCAACATTTGAAGGAAGTTTTCCTGCTTCTGATTCCTTCCTGATTCCCGACAGTAACTCTGCAGAGCACATTCATTGTAAGACAAGAAAACCAATCCTCCGCCTAGCCCAACTAAAAGTGAACCACATGTGAAGTTTCAAAAGAAATCCTTTCAACTAAAACTAATTCTCCAACCTGTTTAAATTTCAAGACACGCTATATCATGCATTACATAAAAAATGGCTGATAGAATATCCTCAACCTCTTCTGCTAAAGAAATCAAAGCGCTATTCAAGTCAAAAGCCATTTGTTTTTCTTTTTCATGAGATAATTTATTCTATTGCCTTCACTCAACCTTGGAGCAGAAAATATACAAGCTTAGTAGGTTAGAGAATTAAATAATAAAAAGTTACTTTATGACTAAGTAGAAATATACATATGAATATATTAAGTGCTATTCAACCACACATATTAGAGGAGAAACTAAACAAGCCTTGTATACTGTGGAGTAAAATATGCAGGGTGTGTTTGCTTCCCTTTTCTTCCCTTTTTTTTTTTTGAAATTGAAATTCTTAAACGGACTTTAAACAATTATATGCTACCAAATAATTCCTATCATCAAAAGATTTTTTTAATCATATCATTAAAGAAAACGAAAGAAAAAGGAACAAATTGAGAAAAATAGGGGGGAAAAGGATTGAAATTAAGAATATAAAGAAGAAATAAGCATAGGAGGAACTGCTAAATAGAGGTTAATATTCCTTTTCCTTGCATTTTCTCAGCAGCCACACAAACAAACCAAAAAAAGAAAACTCCAAGAAATAGCAAGTAATGCAATAATATTAAAACAGGACAAGTAGAAGAAGCAAGCCTTAACACGTCTCTGCTAAAATCATACCTATCCAAACGAATGTAAAGATTAATTTTCTTCCATTTTCTCAGCAACCAAACAAACAATAGGAAAAAAAAAGTATGAGACACCTTGTTCAGTTGTTGCATCAAGAAACGAGCGAGAACGAGTCCTGTTTTTCTTCTTGCTGTAATCAACTTCAGCAGAAGCGAAGACTTCTTTATCCTGAACGAGTTCAGCCATTGCGTGAAGGTTGAGAGAAGAGAGGGCACAAGGAAAAGTAGTGGAGCGTCGAGCAGTGGATCTAAAACGAAGGGAAAGAGAATAAGAGGGGGTTAAGAAGCAGAGTTTAGAAACCCTAGGAAAAGGTGGAGACGGTTTAGTAGTAGTGAGGAATGCCGACGAAGGAGCAGGAGTGGAAAGGATCATGTCTTGACTTAGAAGAGAAGAGTTGAGCTTTATTATTATTATTATTATTATTATTAAGATAGGAATGGAGTGAAGGAGGAGCAGTTTACTATTTTTATGTGGTGGAAATCAAAAGGACGGGGGTTTTTGGTGTTGATGGGTAGCTGATTGATGATTGGCGGTGACTGAGTCCAGCGCGGGTTTTGGAGGATATGGTCGGATTCCTATTCTCTGCAGACTGCCACTCTCTCAGAACCTCTAAAATCAGCGTCTTCACTCCTCACCCAATCACCCGCACCCAATCACCCGCACTCGATCCTGGTTCCTCGAATTAACGCATCACATTTCGATAAGGCCTCTACTGTCATTGTCATTTCTATTCAACTGTATTTTTATTTTTTTATTTTAAAATAATTTTATTATATTTTTTTAATATACTTGATAATAAAAATAAATTAAAATATATTTTTAAATAAAAAATACTTAAAAAAATAACTTTTATTAAACTCTCAATAATGACCTTAATCTTCTTTTATATTATACTATGAATCTTTAATTATATTTTTTAATTAAATATGTTCCTCGGTTAAAATAGAAAATAATAATTAATTTAAAATATGTGACATACTTATAAACCAACACCTATACAAAATATGTTTTTTTTAGTTAAGGAACATATTACAAATAAAGAAAAAAATTAAAAATAAAAATAAGTTTTTCAGTAAACAAAATATATTTTTTAAGTTTATTTATTTATGATTTTTTTTTCAATAAAATTAATAGGTTTTGCTTTAAATTTATTCTGAATTTTTTTATGAAATTTTATTTTAAATTTACGATTTTTCTTAAAGTTTTAAAAGGAATTTTTTATATTTTTCAGTATTTATAGTTTGAAAGAAAATTTTTTTATTTATAATTTTCATAAAAAAACTTAAAATAAATTTTCCTGGAATGTTTTTATAGAATGTTTTTTAAAACTCATTCTTTTTCTTTTTTATTTTAAAAATTTTATTTATTTATAATTTTTTCTTTTATTGAAAAAAATTCTACTTCTAAATTAAATTTTGGATACGTGTTAGCTTATAAAAAAATGTCACACGTCCTAAACTAATCTTGGTCTATTGTTTGCTCGGTCGATGGACATATGGAGTGAAAAAGATATAGTCAAGGGACATATTGAGCCAATTTAAGTACTTTGACTCTTTAATATTAATACCTTCCTGTTATTTTAACTCAGAAAAAAAAAAGTGGAAGTTATTACACTATATACAAAGATAAAAGTCATAAAATTATGATTGAAGACTTAAAATCCATGACATTCCAAGCATTAAAAAAGAAATTCAATTTTTAGGAAATTACTTTAAAAAAAACTATTTCTCAACAAATATTTTTTTAAACAAAATATTTTATATTAATTTTTTTAACCCAAATGAAATATCAGGTTATAAATATTAGGATATATTACTAGATTGGTGTCCCGCACTATACTACGAGCCTAACCAAATTTTTTCTAATATAAAAAAAATATACTTGAGTGATGATAACATTTTTAAATAAACAAGAAAAATTAAAGACTTGCGTCATCAACTTGATTTGATCCAATAAACTCAATTAATTTGATATCATGATAAAAAGGAAACAATAATAGATAAATTGAATAAAACTTTTTTTTTTACAATAATTAATTATATAAAATAATCTATCAATATCATGGAAAGATATTCTCCCAATTTTCTTAAAAGATCTCCATGGTTTTATGTGATAACAAAGCAAAACTTAAATGAGAATGAAATAACTTCAAAATGAAAAAATAAATTTGAAGCTTAATTCCTAGCAAATCAATGTTAAAGGAAAAAACTGATTTTTTTTAAATGACAAAAATAACCCGAGTTGATCTAAGTTTGCTCGCCAAATCAGTGATCTGTTCATGACACCGAGATCACCTTATGTAAAGCAAATTAAATGAAATATGAAGCTTAATTGTCAATTTAACCCAATATTGAAGAGCAAAATTTAAAATAAATTTGAACTTTTAAAAAATCAACAAAAAAAAAACACGAGTTAATATGTTAAACTCACAACCCAGCATGTTAGATCAATGTAACCTTATGGAAAGAAAAGAGAAAAAATAACAAAGCCACTCTCCAACAAATCCAATATTGAAGGATGTAATTGTAAAAAATGACATAAGTCATCTCAAGCTAAGCTTTTAAACTTGTGACCCAAGTCTTGAGATTGGAATTACCCTATAGAAGGTAAACTCAAAAAAGCACGAAACCATACAAAATATCATGAAGCAACATATCATGCTTATATTTAATCAACTAATTTAATTTAACTTAAAAATAAATATTTTTTCTAAAAAAGATAAATTTAACAAAGAACGACAAATAAAAAAACTCGACATAACTCGGTCATTTTCAAAATCAGCAAAAAATCTTATAAAAAGCAAAATTTTAAAAAAATATCAGAGCTCAATATTCAATTAAATGAGTGTTTGAGGATTAAACTAAAAAGGAATGATCTTAAAAAAAAAAAAAGAATAACCAACCAAACATGGACGAGTCTCCTAAACTTGGGCTAATCTCTAAAACTTGCCTCGTGAAATTTTAAATCCGGATTCAATTAAAAAGCAAAATTTCCAACCAATTTAATGCTCAAGGATGAAGCCCAAAAAAAAATTAATTACCCCCCAAAGTTACAAAATAGAAATCAAAAGAATGATATGAAAAAAAAAAAGCAGAAGGAAGATGAAATCAGAAAAAAAAAATTCTAAAAATCATCTCAAATAAAACAAGTATTAATCAAAAGAATGGAGACCAAATATGACAAATAAAAAAATTAGAATTTTTTTTTATGAATTATTTAAAATAAAACAAATAGCAATCAAAACAATAAAGATTGAATCTGAAGAAAAAACAAAAGTGAAGGGTTGCTCTGAAAAATTAGAGGGTTAGATTCTAAAATCGAGGTTAAGAGAGAGAAAAAGAGAAAAAAAAAGGGTACTGACGCTAAACCAGAGGTCTATAAGCTACACATGTCAGCTTGCGAGGGAGGGTTTGTTAGGACAATTCCAAAAACATTAACGTTATTTTTTATCGTCGTAACCTGCCGCACGTGATGCTCAAATATAGCGGAGCAACAGATGCACCGACCTATTTTGGTTTTTTAGTTATATTTTATATTTATTAAAACATCAAATTTTCTTTTAGTTACCTTAATAATAACTAAAAAACCAGAATGGAAATATAAAAAAGCCTTTGGATGCAATTAAAACAAAAAAATGCTCTTAAAGGTAATTTAATAATTTCATTGTACTTTTAAAATATAAAAAGATTTATTTATCCTCAATCAATTGGATAATAGCTAAACCATATTATCTCCCATAACCATTTTATCAAAAAAAAAGAAGGAAAAATAGAATAATAATTACACTATTTCAATAAACAATGAATCATCTTGTAATAAAACAATGTTTTTCCCTCTCCAATTAACTTTTGCTAGTATGTATAGTTTTAACAAAGTTAATTCTAATAAAATTCTGAGAGGAGTAGCTCAACTAGCCAGATTCTAGATTTGCTCTCTAGAGGTTACCAGTTTGAGTCCCACAAATTTCAGGGCCACTGGAGGCTTACATGGTCGTTAATTTCAGGGCCCGTGAGATTAGTTAAGGTGCGTGCAAGCTGACCTGGACATCCAGGTTAATAAAAAAAATTTAACTCTAATAAAAAAAAAAGGTAGTGGCCAAGTAAGTTTTAATTAAAAAAAAAAGCAATTAAAAAGTATCGGGTACCAAGCCAGCCCATCTCAATTAAACACATCAGGTGTTATTTTGGAAACAATATATTGATACGTTGAACAAATATAGCATGCATTCATTTCTCAAATACAACAAATGGTGGCAAGATAATAT
>Ga0325410_1006476_pt1 | contig 12849 bp, 15 predicted proteins | sample PopdelMetagenome_16_FD_206182 | JGI IMG/M metagenome (GOLD analysis project Ga0325410, IMG submission 206182) | Populus deltoides microbial communities from Bellville, Georgia, United States - Xylem-PdIQD-R3 | ecosystem: Host-associated > Plants > Phyllosphere > Stem > Wood/Secondary xylem... | reverse complement strand
ATAACCTAACCAGAACTAAAACTGGCAGATTATTAGGTGAATCGGGCGGTCTATTTTAATAACTATGATTTGAATTTTGAATCACATATTTAAGATTCTTTACCAGCACATTGTTTACATATGGAGGCGGTAGAAAAGAAAACCTTCGCTTAGTACTGTGCTGGAATACAGGAAGAGACAGAAATATGTTACCTCTCCAAATTTAAAAGAAGAAAAAGTCATGTCATATTAATACTTATTTTATTTTTATTTTTAAATTTTAAAATAATATATTAATCAATACTAATTCAAGTTGATAATCTCAATCAAATCCCACTCAGGATTGGATTAAGCACCGACATTCTTGTTTAATAATTTATAAGTTGTTAAACCTTAACTATGTGTGTGAAATTTTGCAATTAAAAAACGAATCTATCTACCCAACTGACATCCTAAACCCTAAAATCTCTATAAATGCCGTATACCGCAGTACTGACGAGATAGATGATAGGATGGAGCTCCGCTCCCTCGTTGTAAAAATACACCAAAAACATTAATTAAAAAACTATGAAGCCTCCTAGTTTGTCAGTGCTCTACTCTTCTGCAATGTCATCCCAGCAAACCGTGCCTCACCAACAGCCTGAAATCAGAGAACCTAAGCTATCAGTTCGTTTGCACATTAATAATAAAAGGCCAACTGGGAATGCAACTGATGATGTTGAAGGATCGTTGTTGAAAGGAAATAGCAATGATGAGCCTCGTGATCATGATCATATTTTTGTCAAGAGTGTAAGCAAAAAAAAGAGAGTGAGTAATAAGAAGGGGATCAAGAAACGAAGTTTTTCGATTTCGCTAACGAAAGAGGAGATTGAACTTGATTTTCTTCAATTGACTGGAGTAAAACCTAAGAGAAAGCCCCAGAAGAGAGACAAGGATGTGCGGACAAAGCTTGACAGCCTGTTTCCTGGTCTTCGTTACTTGTAAATTCTTTCTTTCTCCATCAAGACACAGATACCAAGTATCTTTGTAATTAATTTGAGAATACTTACTAGTGTTATCGTTATTTTTAGTGCTATATGTTTTGAATGTTCATAATTAGGTTGCTTTGTCTTTCCTTTTCTTGGATTCTTAACGTTTACAGTTTCAGGATTGTAACTTTTTGACGATGATTGGTATTTATCAACTGTTCTATTATTTGGTACCGTTTCCTGCCTCAACGGGGAAAAGCTAGCTAGGACTGTTGTTTTCTTCATTACTAGGGTTTCTATAATCAATATTCCAGGACTGTAATCTTCCTTTATGTTGTTAAATTTGGTTGTATTTTTTGCATCAACCAACATAGTTTTAGCTAGGTTTCTATTTGAGGTATGTACAGTGTTTGAAGATGAAACCCTATATGGTTTAGGAACTATAAACGTCTTAATTATGACTGCTAAGTTTTGTGAATTTCTCATCCCGGCGAGATAGATAGGGGCACTAACTGCTCTAGTTTTTATTCCCTTTACAAAGAACAAGATATGGTTTCCAGTCCTCTATCTCCTTTGCAAGGAAAAGCACCATGGAATAGCCATGGTAAATAGCTTTCAAACCAATGCCTAAGGCATTAATCCGCAAAAGAGTCACAGTCGCAGCTTTGAAACACATGAACTGATATAAACAGCAAGAAAGTGATGAATGTGGAAAAAAATTACAACTCTCACAAGGATCTTCAACAACGAAAATAATGTCCTCCCACCTATATAACAAAATATCCGAGCACATTTTATCTCAGAAAATAATTCACATCATTACAAACAAGTTGGATACCAGTGTTGTAGCAGACTAATATGTAGAAGAACTAAGGCCAAAACATTGTTAAGAAACACAGGGATCCTCTGTCCACTGCTGCATGGAAAAGTGCTTCCACTAAAGCACCCCTTCTTTTGCTTGATCCCTTCGCCGTTATCTTCCAGAACAAAAGTGGAATTTGTCTTGCCATCACTAAATAAAATACACCAAAAGAAGGAACCTTTATGAGCCCCAACCAAGCCTACTCCCACTTCTGTATGCGATTTATTTCTTATTATGGATAAAGCTTTACTGTCCTTAACCAGAACATGGGAAAAGGCTGGTGATGGCTCAAGGTACTTGGGTTGACAACCTACAATATGGCCAGTTACGGTGCCAAATGTGGGCAGCTCTACGCCACAATTTGGACCGAAAACCTCAGTAAAGTCATCTTCAGGTGGCTTGCAATTCACAACACCATTGCTAGTGCAGTTTCCCTTGCATAATTCAACATATTGCAGAGCCATGCAGCCAAGACCAGGATTGTCATTCAGCTGTGGGAGTTTCTGGGATGTTCGGTTCTTATTGATGATATCAACAAGATCATTCGCAGGGTTCCCTGATATCAACAGCATGTAACAATGCACCGTTAAAAAAAATTAGCTTGTTGATGTGCAATTACAGTAACCAGCACTTATTAGTATTCAAAATGTCATAATTATCAATGACTAAAGCGTAAGTTCCAACTTATCTTGAGATGCTTAAAAAATCCTTTTGAGTTGGGCTTCGTAACGACACATGCAAATGAAAATTCACCATAAAATGGTTTTGGCCCAAGTTTAACCCAGGTGCTCAAAAATCCTGTATCCTAATTTTCTTCTGACATACAAGTCCCTTTACATGTGTGTGCGTGAATTGCATGGTAGAAAATTGTATCTAGTGCTAAATCTGTCCTCTAGAAACAAAATTAATTAGTGACTCCCAATTCTTTAAGATTCCTAATGTAGATAGTCAAATCATATAACAGAGAAGCTATGAACTTTGTTACCTACAGGATGGAAATCACGTTACTTGACCAACTTAAGTTTGCCTTCCCTATTAAAGCTTTAAATTTTGCAGCAAAAGACATAATATTCAGATAAAGACAACAGATTACTCCGCTTGTTGATACATGCATCCCTTCATTCATTACAGCAGCTAAACAGCAGGTCCAGATAGAAGCTATCCTTGATGCCTCCAGAAATATATTTATAACTTGATTTAAGCGCGTAGATGATGTTTGCATTTTTTTCCTTCACAAGCACAATCATCCCTAGTTCTGGGATCCAGGTAGTTCTTTTGAATTATTTGGGATAAAAATGCAATTTTTTTTAGTATTGATGCTCTAGTATTGAGTTTCTAGTAATGAATAGAGCTACTAATGCTACCTAAAACTTAATTTTTAGGAAAGCCAAAATTTTTAATGTTGAAGCTCGGATTCCTGTCCTTTTAATTTTAACACTTGCATTATCAACAAAGAGTGGTAAGACCTTGCATAGCAAATTATCAGTCAAGAACAACAACATATCAGAAAAAAAAACTCATGAGGCTGCAGCAGAATCGCATTCTCAGAGAAGTCAAGAAAATTAAAGAAAAGCCAACGATTATTACCATGGTGACTGGAGCAAACAACAGTGGCTAGGAATAGCTGGCAAAGTACAATCCACTTCCATTCACAGCAACAACAATGCTTCTTCGCCACCATCATCAATGGTACAGAGAACGAGAAGGGAAAAGGGAAAGAAAACTGTAGAAAAGGGGCCTCACTTATTTCCCAAACATTGTAAAGGAAAGGAAAATGGGTTTAATTTTCCGGGAAAGAAAAGTGTTTGTTTATTGTTTACAAAGGGAATAAAAGGGTTGCAGAGATTAAGGAGAAATGGGAAAGGTGGTCCCGAGGCAGTAGACGTTGTTGTGCCTTTTTGGACACTTGTTTTCTATTTTCCCTCCCTTTCCCTTCCCTTTCACACTCAAGGAAATGGAGCGCAGATATCGAGGCACCTCCTTCAAGTGGGACCTACCTACCGTTTTCACGCGGACTCCTTGTCAGTGATCAAGCCCATCGAGAGAGATCCAGTTTTTCAAGGCCCACAATTCTCAATTTCTTCAAACAGCTGGATAGTTAAAACCATTTTAATTTTTTTTTAAAATAATTTTTTTTTCAAATTATTTATTTTGAATTTTTAGATTATTTGAATACGTTGATATTAAAAATAAATTTTAAAATATTATTTAATATATTTTTAAATAAAAAATAACCACCACCATAATATATAAAAAAAATAAAAAAATTCAGAAAACTCTGGATGGATCGCACATCGGAGAAGATTGCCTATGGTGGTATGTTCCCAGCCCCGCTTTTTGCTTGCTTTTAACTTTTGTTTCTTTTGTTAACATTTGCGGGTGGTCTTCTTGTTTCCGAGCTGGTGTTGCTTCTGCTGGAACTGTAGGAGTAGCTGCTGGTGTAGTTTGATCCGAATCCAACCACATATATCTCATATCATTTGGATTTGATCCTAATATGTAATCAGCCTGTACGGACATTTGCATTTATATATAATATTAATTCACTTGTTCATCAATATATTTGTAATTACCTCATATCCACTGCTGGAGTAGAATTTTCCAGCCACAGGGATGCTGTTTTGGTATTGACCAGGGTGATTACGAGCAAACTCAAATTAAGAGCTGCAACCATTTGTTATAAATTAACGTGATTGTTAATTATAAGAGATATAATTATGACATGAATAATTAATTCATTGTAGCAAATATCGTACCTGTTTTGCATGATTTATTAATTCAGTTGCATATGTAGGGTTAGAAGGTTTGAAAGCAATAGATGCAGCAGCCAAGGCAGCAGCAGTCTCAGCTGCAAGATCAGCACCAGGGTGGTGATCATCAATCTTAAAACCAGTCCTCGGAGTGGTCATGTCCTCCGGTCTCTCCCAACAAGAATGATCGGAATCACCATCACCTACTTCACCATAAAGGACGTCTGGCTGAGGGTGGGCTTTGATGAAGTAATCTGTGCCCCATTTGATGGCGTCCATGGCATTTGAGAGTTCATTTGTGGCCTCTAGCTGGGATTGGAATTCGACAGTGCTCCATGCAAGCATTGTCACAGTAAATGCCATTGGAAATCCAAACTTTACATTATCTCCGGCATCATAGTATCCTCGATCCTACTAGATCGATCTGTTAATGCAAATTCAATCAACCCCATGTCGATTAACTTGTTTGCTAATTATATATATACAAAATAAATTCAAGTGTCCAATTTTCTAATTAACAAAGGCAATATGCATGTTTCTATATATAATGTATGAGCATCGCCGCCATCTTTAAGCCCAGAATCTCCACGCCATTGCACTCTCTGGTTAGGAGGCAGTTTTCCAGAGCGTTGAGCTTCATAATACAGCAAAGATTTAGTAAGTGCTGCTCCATAATCAAGTACTGAAACAGCTCCATTCGTCAAGAGAAACAAGATAAAGATCACCATGCTAATCAAACCGAGGACACTGCACTGGGAGAACACATGATGTCTCTTGAGTAAATAGTCAGCACCTAGCTAGCTAGAGAGAAAATTAATAAAATATTCAAGAGTAACTTTGCAGTGGTGGATATGAAAAATAGACAACGTGTATTCACAGTGAAGAAATATAAATATAGGGACGTCAATGATCCATGAAGAATATGCCTCGATTTGAGTGAAATCTTGAATTTGGTCAAATTAAGAAGTTATTTACCTCTTGAAATCTTGAGCAACCTTCTGAAATCTTGAATTTAGTCTTTAATTGCCTGATCATAAATTTTGATCAGGCCACCTACCTCGATGAATTTCGTCAAATTAAAAGATAATTAAGAGATTACTTACCTTGTAAAATTTGATCAATTTGAAAGGTGATTTATCTCTTAAAATTTTAAATTTGATAGAGGAATCCTACCTTCTTATTGTTTTTTTCTTTTCTTGAGGCTGTTTTTCCATTAATTTTTTATATGAATAGAGAAAAGAAGTAGTTTGTTGATGTTTATTAGAGGGAAAATTGAGAGAGAGAGAGAGAGAGAGATAAATTCCAAATCTAAATATTTTATTTAATAATATTTTTATTATTTATTTAATTCATTATCAGAAAATTAATAAATATAAACTAAAATATCAAAATAATATTATTGTCAGTTAATTTTCAAGAGATTTTACAGACGAAAATATTACTTTTGTTGGTATATATTAAAAGAATTACTTGGAAAAAAAATATATTTAATTTAACTAAAAACCTACTTAACAAAATCCTAGCCGTTAATTTGAATTGTAAGATCAAGATTTAACTAAGGCATCATGAAAAATCCTTTTATTTGTGCAACAACGTGAACGTTTTTATTTTCTCAATCGGAGACAGGAAGGGGGAAAAAACAGAAAATGTAACAAAAAAAGAAAAGAAAAGAACCCTCTAGAACTCCGGCGTTTGGAAATTTAAAATAGGAACCTCAATTTAGCCCTTAATATATTACTCTATTATCATTTAAACCCTGAATCTTTTTCTTTTACCAATTTTACTCCAAACATCACCTTAAAATCATCAACCTTCCATCCATACGCTTCTAATGGTATTTAAATTATTTCATTTAATTTGTATGGGTTACCAAGCACCTCAGCCAATCCAAGATGATAAAATAAACCCTAATTTACCCTGAAAGACAGCTTTAGTATCAAACTGTTTGAAATTTATGTTTTCTCCCTTCCTTTCACCAGCTTGTATTAAAAAGAAATTGCTATATTTCTCGTGCTAAAATTATAATTAAGGGAAGATTGGAGTTTATTTTGACTCTGTAAGTAAAATACTTGATGAATATATACAAATTGGACTGAATCTTTTAGTTTTCATCAACAGCAGGTGGATTGATTACCTTCGGACTAAAATGGATAAAAATAACAATATTTAGAACTTATTCGTAATTTGGTCAGGAACCTAAATGAGCTTTTCCCCTTAGAACACGTGTCAGGGCATACATATGAAGAGGGTTTTAGATATAAGTTTTGTGCCAAACGGTCCCTTGTCTGCTAAACTCTCCTCTCTCTGTTCTCCCGTTGCACAGCCAAAGCCAAAGCCTTATCTGTCTATCTAGCCATGGCGTCTACATTTGTTACTGTACCAACAACAAGACCCTTCCTGTCGGTAAACAAAACCAACGCGCTCTCTCTCTCTCAGCTCAAACTCGCAGGTTGTTGTTCTCTCTATCTCTCTACTTTCTTGCTGGAAAAATTAATTCGCATGGTATTTATTTCCCGCTAAATTTGTTTCTTGTCATTTATTTACCAGGACTGAAGAGGAATTCTTTGAGGATTAATGCGATTTCCACGAAATGGGAACCCACTAAGGTTTTTCTTTTGTATTTTTGTTTAGTTTCTCTAATTTGTTTTTATCCCATCTTTTTTTTAAGCTTTGGATATAGTTTTAATATGGTGGGTTTTGCTGTAGGTTGTTCCACAAGCTGATAGAGTTCTTATCCGTCTCGAGGACCTTCCTGAGGTGATGGGATTTCGTCTTTTGCTTCAATTCATATTTCATATCTTGATGCCCATAGAAAACATTTCCCTATGTTGTAAACATCCCATTGTTAAGAAGTTGTCATGCTGATTGGTGGATTTTGCGTTGTAGAAATCGTCCGGTGGAGTTTTGTTGCCCAAATCAGCTGTTAAATTTGAGCGGTATCTAATGGGGGAGGTATGAATTATGTACAATGCTCATTCTTGTTCTTATTAGGAAGGATGGATTGATTCTTGTTTGCTGTTAGCATTATATCTTGAGTTTTCTGTTTTAGGTTTTGTCTGTTGGTGCTGAGGTTGGGGAAGTGGAGACAGGAAAGAAGGTAAATAAGTACTTCTTGGTTCATAAACGATCAGTCCATCTTGTTGCTTTCAATGCTGTTAATTCTGCTATTCTCTGAGATTTTTCATTCCTATAACTATTGTGATTTTCATTAAGTATACCTCACTTTGCAGGTTCTTTTCTCGGACATCAATGCTTATGAGGTAAGTGGCATTTCCGTTTGAAAGACTTGCATGTTACATGTGAATTCACTGAGTGTGCTTCTGTAGCTACCTGTTTGTATGGGATCAAATCCCCCTTGAATGTCTGGAAGACAGCATATTGAATCTGTCGGATCATTATGTTGAAAGAGTTTGCTATAAAATAAATATCAAACCATACACACACAAACAGGTCCCATATGAGCATATGCTAGCCATGAGGCCTTTTGTCCTGAAATCCTGAATTTTATGACCTGATTATTGTGGCTTGGTGAATGAAAATGCTTGCTTTCTTGCAACTTTTAGAATACCTATACGTCTTGGAGTTAATGTCATGCAAATTTCTCTTGTCGTTGAGTGAATATGATGTGCATAGCATGCCATCATCTAGACAGTGGAGCATGGCAAATACTCTTTTTGTGACATGTTCTTCCATGTAATCAGGTAATACAAATTCTTTCTTCACTCCAGATTGAAACATTGTATGTTTGTAGAATCCAGTTAGGCGCATGCCTTTATTCTATGTGATTATTTGAAGTTCGCTGATATTTTTTCATATCTGCCTAGGGTATGACCATCTCCCCCCAGAGTTGTTAACCTTAGCATGTGCATGCAGACTTTGACCTTTGTAGGTGTAAAATTGATTCTGCTGTAATTGACATGTCTGACCATTGAGATCATGGTCATTATGCCCACTGTATTGCTAATTGTGCATTTTTATTGTACCTGGATGTGTTTATAAGACTTCCTGAAACTGTGCAGATTGATTTGGGAACAGATGCTAAGCATTGCTTTTGCAAAGCTGGTGATTTGTTGGCCGTCGTGGAGTGATATCTCTGGATTTCTGCCAATTTTGAAAAGACCTACTCCCTACAACGAGGAAGTCAATTTCGCTATTCTGTCTGTGTCAAGTTATGTGGGATCTTCAGACTGTTTGTATTGAAGTAAACTCTAGATTTAGAGGTTCTTTGTTATGTGCTGTTTAACCTCCCTCCGATGTTTAAAAAAACGGGAGTTTTTGTTTCAGGTAGCCAATAATATCATGCATTAATGGCTGACGTTGACGATCCTGAGTTCTGATAGACATTTCTTTATCAAACACCTTAATTGTTAACTGCCAAGGTCCGTGTTCTGATTAAGAAGATAAAAAAATTGACAATCAAAGGCAAATTGTTATCCGGAATTTAACTCCCTAGAAATTGACAGTGTGCCAATCACATAAGCTAGTGATAAATCCTTGTCACTGCATATCAGCAGTTTTTGTAGCTCATTTTGATTGGCTGGGAGCACCAGTAACATGTTTTATATATCAGTGCTCGGGGGAAAGGAAAACTTTTCAGTAGCTGGCGGGCTTTCACCTCCCCAGGGAACCCGCCATCCGCTATACTCCTGCTACCTAATATTGCACAAGCACCACAGGGCCATCTTTCTCTGCAATTGCAGCGATGTTGCCTACTCACCAACATCAGCTGTCAGTGACAGTCCAGTGCTGATCTTGCCACCCCACAATCTTACAACAGAACTTCACTAATTCAGCACCGCAGACACTATTGAGTGTAGTGATGTTATCACTTGTTGGAGTTGCATCATCACCACCGGACATAAACATGTACCGTTTCAATGCATTTGAAGAGTTTGGCTGAAAGCACAAAACTCAAGACTTTGATCACTTCCTTATGGTGAATTGTGTATATTCACAAAAACGTGACGGCTTTACATTCTCCTCCCCGCTCCATTCTATATCATTATGAAAAAAACAAAGATGAAAAGAAAGTGGCTTTTTTGCTCTCTGCAATAAAAAATTTCCAGAAAAAAAAAAAACTAGTGTATTCAAGACAAAATCATGACAGGAAAAAAGTACAGAATGAATTAAAACTCAAACAAGCGCAACTCAACCATCCCCTCTTTTCTTTTTGGAGAATACCAAGCAACAACCTTCCCAGAGCGTAAAAGCCTCAATGAGTAACTCAAGCTGCATATGAGATCCTCGACATGCGGGCCTTGTTTCCCAGAGGAAGAACCAAGTGAAAACTTTGAATCAACCCGAACCATAATTGGACCTGCAACCTGCAACAAGCATGTTGTCACATTAAGAAGTATACAAAGGTAAGACCTTTTTGCCAAGTACGAAAAATCCCAGGGAAGTTTTTACCACTTCCCAAAAGTTTATAACCCATTCGCATCACTGTATGCAATAATACTGTCATTATGTGTCTCCTGGAGCCTCGGATTGATATAAAAAAATTTCTGACCAAAATGATTGATTTGGTGATTGAAAGTTCAAATCATCCAATCTTAAAAAAATAACGTTTAACTGGATCTCCAGTGGTTGTCAAAATTAAAATCGCATGATTCGCTTAGTCAAGCCACAGGTTATTGAATCCACATGCAGGACTTGGCTTCTTATGACATTGACGCCAGCCAAAGGTGAAGCAAGAAAAAAAGTACCTGCTGTTGGAGGATCAGACTAAGCTTGGGAGAAGACAGTGGATTGTCTGCATTACTAAATGAAGAACGTCTGAAAATATTGAAAACCCTTTTAGCAACAGCAGAAGCTGAACAGATATCCAGGCGAGCATCTACCCTAGTTAGATCACCATATAGCTTAGTGAACCTCCCGTGCTGAAAAGTATAGCAAACTGAGCCAAACAGATTGGCATTTAATGGACTTCTCTTCTTTGTACCAATTGAAGTGTCCATATCAACATGCGATTCTGTAGATGGGGAGCTTTCACTGCCCCCAAACCAGGCCACAGAGGTGCCACCTAATACAAATATTAGTATAATAAGAAGCCAGTAACAAATTGCAAAGCGGAACTTTCTTTCAAAAAGGAGAATGAAAAGAAAAAAGGGAGCACAAGTAATTTGTATGAATCATGAGAAACTTCATATAACCAGTTCCAATTCACTACTGTATGGCAAACAAGGCAGTCACATCCTAGTTTCCATATTAAGTTTCAGATACAACATTTTTTCCGTAAACATTTTCCATCCCTGCCTCCATGAAAAAGAAACGCCTTCATCCACTTAAGTTCTCAGATGATCAAGGGAGGGAGCACAAGTGAGTGGCATTACTGATTGTGCATGGGCCACCCAAAAGAAAGAAAAAATGTGTCCATAAACAGAAACGAAGCACAGCATATCATAATGTGCAGCATAATATGATAAAAATAAATAAATTGAAGAGCTAAATAAAATTGCTAGAAGCCACAGCAGCTGCAGACTGTAGTAAAAAAATTTGAATAAGAAAACAAAAATTCCAGGTTAATTAGTAAAAAATAGCTGCCCAATACAATGCAGCGACATACCAATAATCCCAGATATTGCAGAATGAGGTTCCCTAAGGCGCATATCAAATGACGGGTGCCAAACCTTTCCCTTATCTGTCTTCACCGCAGTATCATCAACTTTGTCTTTTTGCCTCCAAAAATCCTTTCTCTTTTCATAAGAAAAGGCAGCCTTCGCACATAATCCAGGCATCAAAGCACAGGGTACCTCAGCATTTAAGGTGTTAACAGGCTGGGGATGACCACCATTTTTGTGTACACCAATGCGGTATTGGAACCCAGATTCAGAGGGAAGGGATGACATATCCAAGGATATTGACTCAGGAACATCCCAGTATTTCCCTTTGTGGTCAAGAAATAGCCCAGGCCACGCAGCCTCCAAAGTTATATCATGATCAGGAAGCTGTAAAATCACATGTTAAATCGACAAAGTTAAGGCAACTGTCTATCACTGCAGACTGCATAACAAGCTAAAAGCTCCACAACAAGCAATCTGTGATCAGAATCACTAATTACAATTTTGATTTTCAAGGTTTGGTTGATTATTTGCTAGAGATCTCATAATAGAACTACCATAAACTACATAGGTTCCAGGCATCCTGCCCATAGATAGCGCGGACCAATCCTTCCTTCCACGCTCCCTACTGGAAGAAAACAAAAGGAGAAATTTGTCCAATAGTAAAAAATGGTGCCTCCACTGGTTGACGAGCCTCATTGTTTGTGTGTGTTCATTATCTACAACCAAATTCTCAGCAAGAATTAACAACCTTGCACTTAAATTCCCTGAAGGCATACCCTTTCGACAACAAGAACACAGATCAACAATTCTAAGATAAATCCTTAACTTAGAACATAGCTAAAAAAAAATTTTTAAAAAAAAAAACTATATTGACTTACAAAACAATCTGTAAAACAAGATGTCCGGATATCTATATATATAAAAATGGGATTTACAAAATTTGACATGTCTACAAGATAATCTACTCAATTTAAAGAATAGAAATATGGACATTGAATGCAAAAAAAAAAAACCCGAATACCTCATGCCAGAGCATCATCTTGTAGCGTGGTCTCCTCTTGTCACCATGCCTTTCTGTGCTTAGCAACACAGAAGATGAAGACAAGGAGATTTGTGAGAATAAACCAAGGGAGTAAATCGACTTGTCAAAAACATGCTTAGCTACATCTTTAAATGCAGGCCATTCAAATTCATCAGCATTAGTAAATTCTCCTTTAATAGAAGAAATCAGCTTCTTTGGTCTAAATTGGCCAATTAATCCTAGCCAACTGCACATAAAAACACAATCAAATTCATCACACCAATTGGTAGCAAAGAGGTAAGCCAGAAAGAAGGGAACATTTTGCTATCATTTTACCTGTTAGAGGTGGCGAGTTTGAGGAAGAGAGACTGGAGAGAAAAAGAGCCAAGGTCCTTGGTCGAAGTAGGAGAGAAAGAGGGAATGGTGCCAAGAGGGAAGCCATTTCCTAAAACAGAGAGTTGTTGAACTCTAAGGGCTTTGCTGGCTCTGGTGACTTCAAGAGGAAATGGGTCTCCAGGAATGGAGTAAGCACAACCTTCTAGGGTTTGTGAGGAAGAAATGGGTTGGTCCCAGAATTGTGAGTCCACAGCCGTCCTCAAGTTAGCCATTTCTTGGTGAGTTGCTGGTGGGGTTTTTGATTTTCCTTATCTGTGTTGTTGCTCGCTAGTTGGTTTTGAAACGAGGAAAAAGGGTGAGGAGACAGTAC
>Ga0325410_1006469_pt1 | contig 12855 bp, 5 predicted proteins | sample PopdelMetagenome_16_FD_206182 | JGI IMG/M metagenome (GOLD analysis project Ga0325410, IMG submission 206182) | Populus deltoides microbial communities from Bellville, Georgia, United States - Xylem-PdIQD-R3 | ecosystem: Host-associated > Plants > Phyllosphere > Stem > Wood/Secondary xylem... | reverse complement strand
GACCATTCATTCAACAACGAAGGTTTCTCCATTTGAAGCTGTGTACGGGGTCCCTCCTCCATCTATGATCTCCTATATACCAGGAACTACAAAGCTTCAAGCAGTAGATCAAATGCTGCGCACAAGAAAGGTCATCCTGCGGGACCTCAGACGGAATTTAATTGATGCACAGGGACGCATGAAATCTCGGGCAGATTTGCATCGTTGGGAGGTCACATTTCAGGTTGGAGATTATGTGTTCTTAAAATTGCAACCATACCGCCAGAAAACGATAGCTTTCAGGAGTTCCTTAAAGTTATCACCCAGGTTTTTTAGCCCCTTCAAGGTTCTCGCTCGCATTGGACCAGTGGCATACAAATTAGACCTTCCCACAGGGTCACGCATACATAATGTTTTCCATGTCAGTTTACTCAAGAAACAGTGGGGAGATATAGCCAAGGACACGGTGATCACCCTTTCTCCAATTACGTCAGATGTTGTGGTGTTACCAGAACCAGAAGCAGTCCTTGATAGAAGGGTTATCCAGAAGGGGAAATACAGGCCACGAACGGAAATCTTGGTGAAATGGAAGGGGGCATTGCCAGAAGATTCTTCGTGGGAAAATTTGTGGCGATTTGCAAAAACTTATCCTCAACTCAACCTTGCTGACAAGGAGAATTCAAGGGAGAGGGAATGATAAAAGCATTGGGCATGTGGATCTCTTGCTACTACTGCATGGAGAGAGTCTACGTGGAATTACTTTATGTTTTGGTTGTTTCATTGTTTAATTTATTTCATTGTTTAATTAAGTAATTGAATGGGTCAGAGAATAAGTAACGGGATTAGCAAGAGCATCCCTAGTCTTCAGCTCTCCACTACTGGAGTTCCTATTATTTAGTTTACAGTTGTATTGAATGGCCTATTTAAGCTCACTGTTTCGAGGGGAAAGGCATGCAATCAATAAACAATCACCTTTTCTCTTATTATCTCTTCTTCCTCTAAATCCTATCTTATCACATTGCACCAAGGGATACAACACTCTTGTAGACATTATATATTAGTTTAGATATTGATCCCATCAATCATGGACATCATTAGAAAAACTCTTTTAAGAATAATAATAATTCTTTTAATAAAAAAACCCATCTTGAAATCCAAACTTTAATTTGACGAAGAATCTACATTTTATTAGCTATATTTTGCAATTAAAGATGGTTTCAGAAAGAGTTGACTCCCCTTCTTTTAGAATATCTAATTCAATTGCATTCAAATCTCATCAAGAGATGGACTACTTTAATAAATTTGAGGGTCAAAGTGTAAACCGAATCGAAGATCTAGCCTTCTTTTTTTTTTTGTTTCCTCGTCGGCACAGGTTTTCACCCCACCCTAGTCTGTTCCTGTAATTCGTGGTTGACCTTCATGGCCATCACCTAAATTGATCATAGATAGCCCAAGTAACCATATGTAGGCCACCTTGATATCATAAGTTTTAAATTAATTAATTCCTTTTAGCTTCTTTCTTTTTCTTCCCTCTCCTTTTTATTATATATAGAATTTTGTGTTGCTTTCACTTGAATTTCTGCTTGTATTTTAATATTTTCTCATAGTGGTGATATCCAAACATCATGCATGATACTCAAAAAAAAAAAAAAAATTGTGAAAGACAAGCTTTTAGCATAATATTACAAAAATTGAAAATTAAAAGCAAGAGTATCTAACCTACAAATACATTATGTAATGTATTTTAATGAAAGATTTACTATACATGCATACCTCAATTATTGATGTGGTGGAAGATCGATTCATCACGCTCTTTTTTCTAAGGAAAATTAAATCAGGAAAAATTGACAACTAAATTATGCATGAAAAACAAGGAGAAAAGTTAAAAATTACATGGGAAGACATAATATTTGAGGATGATGATTTTTTTTTAATTTTTTATTTATTTCAACAAGGGTTGAGCTTAATATATATAAGAAGGGTTAGGTTGGCTATATCGATGAAATCCAAGTGCCATAGCCAACAGATACTTCTTTTTTATTCTTTGGTAGCTGAGATGAACAATTTTTTATTGACATTCGTCAAGGGTGTTTAGCACTGCGTTTGAAAAATGTTTTTCAAAAATTTTGAATTTTTTTATTTTAAATTAATATGTTTTTAATATTTTTAAATTATTTTGATATGATGATCTTAAAAATTATTTTTAAAAAATAAAAAAATTATTAATGATATACTTTTCTAAGTGAAAAATATTTTAAAAAACAATCACAACCACACTTTCAAATACGCCTCGAGACTAGCTAGCTTTTCGTTTCTTTATCCATATAAAACAAAACAATAAATTAATATATTTTATATGACTCTCAAGTATTTTTCCTTAAAAAACTAATATGAAATCTGTTGGTTGATGTCTTATTGAGGTGCCATTTAACCATTAGATTTATATATATGCAATATTGTTTAACACAAAAATAATTAATGAAAATATATACTGTTCGTTATTGATAAATTAATTAATACAAACACGGTCGTTTAATCTTTAGCCACCATGGAGCCTACATATGATGAATATACTAAAAAAAAAATATCATACTTCTTTCTCTTCCATGTATGAAAACGTACCCCATGATTACAACACTAATAATCTTTAGGTTACGTTTAAATAAGATTTTATATAGAACCGAAAAGACAGATACAATATATATATATATATATATATATGAAAAACACTATTTTAAATTAGATTTAATTATATTGATTCAGTCATAAACCAAATTCGTTTCAGCATGCAAATAGTAAATAAAGAAGAAAATGTAAGCAGCAAAACTAAGTGGAAGTGATGTAGCATTTGTTTCTTGATATATCAAGATCAGTAAAGAGCATAAATTATCAAATTTTTGTTGATAGAAAAATACAATAACCCCAAAAGTTTAACCATATTGAGACAAAAGAAAACGACAAATATGTACTTGAGGGTCTAACTCAGTGGTCAATCGTGTGATTTGTTCCGTTCCTGTCCCGAGTTCGATTCTTTATGTGCATCCCTGTCACCTCCGCGGTGCTTTACCTGCTTACTGGGCTTGCAGGATGTTCAGTGGGCCGTGGGGAATAGTCATGGTGCGCGCAAGCTGACCCGAACACCCCACGATAATAATAAAAAAAAAAACGACAAATATAAAAGATAAATTAAGGAAAATTAAAAGAAAAATCTCTCATTCTCATTATTCATGATTTGACATTGTCTTTTTCCAAAAGAAAATAATTAAAAAGAGAGAGGAGAAAACTTCCTATAGTAAAGCCTAATAAAGAAATTAAATTACTAGCAAATTAAAATCACCAAGAATTCTTCAATGGCTTCTCCAGCAAAGCTGTGAGGTACATTTCTCTACGCTCTGCCCCACGATCAAGCTTTTTGCCTACCACCCACTTTAACTTAATGAATCCAATGGTCTCAATTAGTGGCTTGTAAACATCCAAAAATTGATCTTCCACACAGAAGAAATGATCGAGCCAAAACAGCCCACCAGGCCTAAGAACTCTATAGATATCAAACATCAAGAAATGAAGCAAAGTCGTAGGAATCCAGTTACTCAATACATGCATTGAGTGTACAATATCCAAAGTGTTGTCAAAGAATGGTAGCCTTTGTGATATGCTTATATACAAAGGCACAACACCTCTTGAAGCAATGAAATTATTGAATGGACCATTCAAGTTCATTGAAGTTGTTAAGATTGTTATGTTCCTTTCCTTCATTCGTATAGCAAATGTAGCCACACCACCACCAATGTCAAGCCCAATTCGGATTGTTCCAGGCTTCTTTGTTGCAAGAACTTCATCAATTGTGAAGTCCAGTGATCCTTCAATGACTTGTCTTGAAGCCCAACGATTCTTTTCTCTACCTTGTAAATCAAAGCAATCCTTACAATCATCAAAACCCTTTTGAGTTTTCATTCTGTTGATGAGACATGTGTAGTCCTTGCAGGTATAAGCTGTCCAAACAACCGAAGAATTGGGTGGTGTAGTCCAAAGACTAGTAGGAAGAGGGTAGGGGTCAACATAGTCAGGCTGTGTCGCCGGGCGGCAACGGCGGCGAGGGAGAGGCTCACAGCCTTTGAGGAGGAGTTTCTGTGCGAGCAGTTCATCATCAGGACAGGATCCATTAACTTTGTAGGACATAAAACGACCAAGTTCATCAGGAAACCTAGTGCAGGCTTGGCCTACAGGAGGATAAAAGGTGTCAGAATCAAAATTTGTGTTGAAACCATATGGGAGTGCTTGGCCTGAAGTGAAGGCAAGAAATTCTGATGGAAGGTCTAATTGCGTGTCAGGATTTTCTGTGGCATCTGAGTCAGCAACACTGCTACTACTAATTTGAGTTAATGTGGAGATGGAGGAGATGGGGTGAAGATAACAAAAGGAGGAAGAGTAGAAGGTGGAAGAGAGGAATAAAGTGAGGAGATTTGTGGACATGAGTAGGACGAGGAAGAAGAGATTAGTGGAGAGAGATTTGGGTTTACGAGGGGAATCCATTTTGGTTTGCCTCTGCTGAAGATCACTTTGTCTTGAAGCTAATAGAATAGCGACTTGATGAGGTTTAGAGTAGGGACTGGGCATGGTGTTTCTATCTATCTATATGTGCCTACATCATGAAAAAAAATTGACTAGACCTACGTAACTAGTACACAAGTACCTGAACAAATAATCAAATAACATGGATCTAGGCTGAATGTTTCCCTGAACTAACAAGTTAACAACACATAATAATAATAAACTAGTGGAGCAGGTGCTGAACAGCCTGCGATGCTCTATGAAGTCAAATATCATAAAATAGTTTGTTGTCTAGTTCTTGGAAAACTAAGATATGTGGAGTCCTAATGAAGTCATTCTACTTGTGAGTCCCAAGAAATAGCACCATTAATGAGTTCTGTCCTCTTTCTTAGATGGAAATCTGGTGTTCTAATTATGTTTTGCATCTAACTTTTGTTGTTATAAGTTTAACATGTGTGAAAGTGAAATTCCTCATGTAAAATAATTGTGAATCTTCTTCTTTTTTTTTACAAAATATTACACTATTCACATTCAACCTTACCGCATCTATTTCAGAGTTAAAATTTAGAATACTTCTTTGAATGGGACTAATCGGACAGGTATATGTAAAATATATGTTTTTCCATCTGATTTTTCAAGTTATAAGCAGGCAAATTTGAGACCAGGGCATGGGGAGATAAGAAAAAAAAAAAAAAAAAAACTAGAAAGGTGCCAAAGAATTCAACAATCAGCGCTAGCTAGCCTAATATTGAAATCCTTTTACTAGGAATCAGCTGATTTCTTAGATGGGAATGCACAAACACATCGGCAACATTCACATGCATACCCGGAACTTGTGCATCTGACCTAGAAAGCCATAGATCTTTCAAGTTTCTTTGCTTAATATTCATTCATTTACTGTAATCAATGCCCGTGTTTCCGTAGCACACACCAAATATTTTAGCACGAGTTGCAACGTTGACGGCATCACGGCTTAGCAACTTGACAGCATATTTTTTACCACTTGGTCTTTCAACTCTTTCATGAATTTAATGTTTAGATGAAGACATTTGAATAACCCAAGATTTCCACAAACACATTATTGTCTTCTTAAAAAAATTTATTTAACCAGGATGGTATTTTAAAATCTAATATGTTCAAGAATAAAATTTTTCAAGTGTTTGAATCATAGTTTTGAAACCCGAACCGGCCTGGCGGGTCGACCCAGGACCCGACCGACCCGGGCATGGGACCGGTTCGGGTCTAAGCAAAAACTCGTATGGAAGTTGGCTCGATGAAACCCGGTTGACCCGGCCGGCCGACCCGGGACTCGGGCAACCCAGGTAAACCCGACTGAGACCCGGCTTATTTTTCATGTTTTTTCACTGCAGCTTGTAGAAGCACTGACAGATGTAGAGGTCATTCCATGCTCTGCATATGCTATATTAACCATTGAATAACAAAAAAAGAATAAAAAAACCATTAGAGAAATCCTTTGCATAAAACCCATCTTTTCAATCTTCAAAGTTCAAAGCTATATCACTATCAGTTGCGATTCGCGAAGAAGAGCAGAGGAGCAAAAGACTTCAAGGCAACCCATACCAATTTAGATCTGCGAGTAGAGTAAATAATCCTTCCTCCAGCTCCTCATGACTCTTCTTTTTTCTCTTGCTCTCTCTATTACATCGTTCATACCGATTGTGATCTATTAGACCACAAACAAACGGTGAAGACGAAGCAATCTTGACCTGGGAAGAAGCCATAAGTCTAATAATAGGACACCACGGCATAGAATAGAGCAAATGCAACAATTTTGTGCAGGCCATAAACGAGATACAACCCATTTTCCAGAAGAAAAAAAAAAGGATGTATAGTGACAGAGAAAACCCAAGCGGTAATTGTGGACCACAAAGAAAAGTGTGAATCTTGTTATCAGGATGCTAAACTAACAAGGGTTAGTAACCACCACCAGCAATATAAGCAGCAATATAAGTTATGCCTTGGCTTTTATTTTCTAATTTTAGGATTTTATTGTAGAAAACTGTTGTGTTGCCTTTAAAATGAATGACATGCCTTACTTTTATTTCATCAATTAATTTTAGCAATAGAAAAGAAAGACGGGCTTTTAAATTCTATTTTTTGGGTTGACCCGGGTTAATCCGGGTCACCCACCTGACCCGTGACCCGATCACTGTACCAGGTCGATCATCGAATCGGGTTTTAAAAGTATGGTTTGGATAGTGAATAATTAATTAAATGTTAACATCAATATTTTTTTTCTAGAGTTCATGAAATGGATAGTTGGTAATAGAAGACCAAACACCTGCAAACACAATTCTTTTTTTGTGAGATTTAGGGATCCTTTGATAATGAAGTTAATAAATTTTATTAAAAATTTACAATAAATTCTAAAAACAAGAGTGTTTGTTATTATTTATGTCTGATAAATGCTTTAAGAATAAAATTATGAATACTTAGAGAATTAAAAAAATATAAACATTTTACATTGATGGTTCAGGGGGTATATATAACCCTTGAACCTTGTCATGTCGCTTGAATTGAGGGGTTGAAGTGTCATTTCCTCCTGATAGCATTAATAAGGGATACATATCTCTTACACAATATTAATGAGGGATAGATACTTCTTACACAATATTCAAGTTGATGGAAATATAGTAGGCTCATAGGAGACTTTTATACATCTAGGGGTGTAAAAAGATGATTATTATTGACTTTTAATATTTTATTGTTTAAGAGCCATAAGAATAACCAAACAAAGTCTCAAAACCTAATATGAGGCTTATTATGATTGTCAGTTCAATAAGCATTTGAACTTAGAATGACCCCATGCCTAAAGGTGATAGATTTAACAACTTGTCATATCCATATATACTTAGGCTCAGCATACAAATAACCCCAAGAATATTTGGTCTGGCATCTCGCCACACCCATATGTATTAGGGCTTAGCACACAACTGAAACCAAGAATGTTTGGTTTGGCAGCTCACCAGACCCATATGTACTTGAGTTCAGCGTGCAACTAAACCCAAGGATGTTAGGTTTGACATCTCACCAAACTCACATGTACTTGGGCTCAGCAAGTAGATAAACTTAAGGATGTTGAGTTTAGTAACTCACCAGACCCACGTGTATTTGAGCTTAACACATAGGTGAATTCAAGGATGTTAGGCCTAGAAGCAAGCCAAACTCATGTCATTTGGGCCCGACAACATAAGTATATTGGATTATTAACATGCTTTTGGGCTTTTTGAATACAAGCTAAAGCAAAAATAAAATATATTAATCTACCATAACCTCTTAAGTCTTTGTGTATTAAATATGCAAAGATTTGAAAGGTTATTAAATTTAATGAGAGATTTTTTATCTTCTTTGTTAGATTTGATTGTCCTAAGTAGAACTATTAAGATTCTTGTGCCTAGATGGCTCGTATTTATTAAAAGAGATGGTCAGATAGCTTGTCTTCGTTAAAAGAGGAGTTGAAGTGGATCTTCGATATAGAATGTTATAGATGATATAATATTGCGTTACTCACCTAGTCAAATGAATGACTTCATTTCTATTTGAGGGTAATTTCTTTATTAATAGGTAATGCATGATTATGGTTCTTCAATCTTCCTTATTGTATATGTTAACAATCACAAGCTTTTCTTCACCTATATTATGTTTTTCCAAACTTCAACCTAGGCATCCACATAAAGATCTACATGATTGGAGCTTGCTAACTTAGATAAGAGATTTATCGAAGTTTATAAGGTTACTTTATAATACTGATAGACTACACATATAATATTTTATTATTGAATTTCAAATTATCATGGATTTTCAAGTTTTAATGTGGATAATTTATTTTTTATTCCATTAGAATAATGGATTTAGTTTTAATATATAGAAATTAATGTGAGGATAGTACTTCTAATAGTAAAGCATAAAAAAAAATGGTTATAAAACTCGGCCCTGACCTGGCAGGTTGATCCTGGACCCGACTATTGATCCGAGCAGATTTTTTTAAGAAATTCAACTTGGTTGATCTGCTCAAAATCGAATTTGACTTTAAAAAAATTTAAAACAATATCATTTTATTTTTTTAAAAAAAACGAATCAACTCGTGTTGACTTGTTCAATCCATGATACTATTATTTTCTAGTAAATATATAGCGGTACTAATTACTCATTAATCACTTAACACTATTATTTTCTAGTAAAAACTTTCTGTGGCTTTGCTATTCTTTGGCTATTGATCAACCTTTTTCACCACCAATGGCTCATGTATGATGTAACTCTTATTGTGTTCTGTTATTCTTTTAGGATACTTTTGCATTTATTTAGACATAATTTAGGATCTCAAAAGTCTTTTTGTTAAAATATTTTATGCTTTGGTGCATTTTGATAAAAAAAGAAAAAATTAAAACAAAAATTTGAAGGCATTGAATGCATCGTCATCGTATACATCTTGCTTGGAACAAGAGCAGATATTTTCTATATATACTTTGCACTCATGTCCATCCTGCGAGTCATCTCATGCGTTTAGATAATCATAGTCTTACTGAATGAGAATTGTTCATTGTGATGTCCAACTTTTATGAAAAATAAACATCCCAAGTAGGTTTTAAATTTGCAGTATTCCTGATATTTCCCACCAATAGGCTAAAAATACTCGGTATTCTGTATTATTTTGACATTTTCTATTGTATTTTTCTGATATTAATTACTTTTGAAATAAGATTTCATCATGTTTGAATGTGTGTGCTTTAATTTAGTATTTCCAGGCATATGCTTGTGCTGGGCACCAAGACACTTGTTGCATTCAGTGATCTGAACAGCAGTGTATTATTACCAGTGGCTCATACATATATATATATATATATATATATATATATAGGAAAAACAAACAATAGATTGATGTTAATAAAAGATTTCCAAGGAGATGGAGACATCCCACTTATTTTGCTGAGCCTTGCTTCATCTATTTCTATGGTTTTGTGCGTGCATCCTTTGCCATTTGTGGTTTTTGCAATTTTGGTTCCGACAAAAGGACTTATCCTTAAAAAAAAAAGAATATTTAATTTCTCTTCTTTTTTATAAATAGACCAAGAAAATAACTATTAGGATATTAGTAGTTATGAATTAAGTAAAGGAGAGGGAAACCCATCTCTTTCTTAATTTCTCTTATAATAATATTTGAGTTTATTGTTTCGAAAATATTGCTTATTTTTTTTTCTAATCAAAACTTCGCATTAATTTCATCTATTTCTTCCTTTTCTATTTTTCAACTAATAAAATGAATTGAAATAGAACATAGAACTCACCAGAAAAAAACAGTTTCAATTAAATGGATTTAAAAAAATACAAGGATGCAATATAAAGTTTTTGAAACTAAGACTAATTAATTAGATTCTTAAACTACAGGGACTAAGTTACAATTCACTCCATAACTATGCCGTCGCCTTTGTCACTGTTGTAAGTAAAAAAAAAAAACCCTTAGCAATGCATGGCCACCGGCCTACCTGCTATTCGACAAGGGCATTTACATATTACAACAACGATCTCTACTCCACAAAAAAACAACGAGGAATAAGATTGGTACCTCAAGCCCTAACCTACTCCAGCCAGCCTGCCAAATATGACTAACATGCTAGACAGCTAGAGATCTTAATCTAGAGTTCGGAGGAAAATATTAGTTTGACTAATATATAAACTACTACATATTTCATCATGATTTAGATTAAAGAAAGAAAGAAAGAAAGAAAGAAAATACATATTAGGGTTCGATTTTCACAAATATGAGGTTTGCTTATTTGAATATTTTGATTATCCTATGATAGATAATAGCAGAATTATTTTTTTATGATTTTATTTGGTAATACTTGGTTTTTATGTCGAAATAAAGGAAAAAGAACTATTTTGAAATAACAAAAATTCATTTACCTTTAATTTATAATTTATGTATATATATCTTCATTTCTTTATTTTTTATTTAGATGTTCTGTAATAATAAGAGCCTAAAATACGATTGAGAAATGTGCCTTCGATACGTTGTCAAGATTGGAAGATAGAGAAAATTAGCATGACTCCTGGACATGAGAAGTTTACGTTCATACGGGAAGAACGTACAAATTAACACAGGAATAGAGCATATATAGCATAAGTTGTATCAATAAATCTCAAGGCTATAATTATTGAATTGAGTATATATGCACAGTTGAATTTGTTGGTAATCTTCTATGAATCTGTTTAAAGTTCTTTCCTAAACTAATTGAGAAACACAAAATCAGTATGGCCTTTTGACATACTTGAAATCTGCTGAAGAATCAAAACAATCTAACTTAACTCTACAAAGATTCAACAATTTTAGCAACTCTTTAAGCTTCTTCTTTGTGCTATAACCACAGCCCACTTGCAATAAGACCAACAGCTTCTGGAAAGCACCCACTTGAAGTGCTTCAACTACAACACCTCCTTCTGCATCATCATCGCCATCCTCTGATCTCTCTCCGTAATTCTTGAAAAGCTTCCAGAGAATGGAAACTGACAATTCTGATGCCAAATCTGATACATTCAAGATTTTCTTGATCAAAACAGCTACAATGAGAGCATTCTCATAGGCCTTTTCTCTCCCTTCTTTGCAATCACAAATATGGTCCAAAACACCTAGTGCCTTCTCGCATATGCTTTTATCTCCATCAACTAGAATCTCTATGATCAATGAAACCAAACCCATTTCCACAAATGTTGGTATCATCTTCTCATTGAGACTTGATGATGAAGTCATGTAGAAAATTGCCATCAATGAAGCTTTGGTGGCTGTTGGGCAAATAGGCTCCTTGATTAACTTAACCAAAGCTTCAACCACTCCTTCAATCTTCACCAGGGCATTTACATGCCTTTGATCTAGAGCAAGAAGATTTTTAAGCACCAAAGCTGCATTTTGCCTGGCTGAAAGATCTCCCCTCTTCAAGAACCAAGCCAAACAATTCAAAGACTTGATGGATCCAAGCCTACTTTGGCCTTCTTCACCAAGTGGAAACATCCATACCAAAACTGATAAAATCTCTCCCAACAAATCCTCATCCTTCTCCATTGCAACACTTGCTAAGGACTCGAAGCAAGCCGATAAAACACAACCAGCCCCATTCTCCACAACGCATCTCTTGTTGCGCTCACTCTCTTTACCCCAATTCTTGATCTTCCTAACCAGCTCTTGACACTTCTTTTGCTCCCCTCGTTGAGTTGCAACCTTAACCCTCCTACAAATATCCGAAACCTCGTACGGTGTCACAGGGACACGAGGCGTAGGGATCCTTTCAAACCCGTAAGAACGATTCTCAACACCCCAATCTTGAATCATCTTGCGCAGGGAATGATTCGGAATCTGATCAAAGCTTGCTAACATCTGGTTTGTAACCGGACATGTTAGGTTGCCATCTTCGATCCATTTTTCGATGCTTTCTCTATCGTATGTGATTCCTGTCGATAATGTGACCGGATCTTTCATCAAGTCAAGAGAAATCGGGCAGCAGAAGTGTCTAGGAATCATGATTTCCATGTCCGAATTGATCTCTTGGCTTGGATTCTTGTTTTTCTTGGACTTTCTCCTTAATCTCCAAGAAACAATCATTGTCTATTCTCTCTTATGATATGCTGCCAAGTACGATGGTGTTGAGAGCAAGTTAGTTATGTTTTGAACTTTGGTTCTTGGGCTAGAGAATATATGAAACTCTTAGTGATGGGGTGATGTATTTATATGTTGGTAGGGCTTTCCGGTGGTCAAAGTCAAGCCAAGGAAGAGATGGACAGAGAAGAAGACTGACTTCAAAAAGCAATCACGAAAGTGTGGAAGGTTTGGTTTGGTGAATTGGAACTTGGAATGTTGACTGTTGAACAATTGAAAACAGTGTGTAAAAGCGTTAAAATTGTTGTTCGGAGCAAGGTTAGACGGCCAACCAAGGGTCGATTGCTGGCAATGGCTGACTGGGTCCGAGTCAAAGTAGTAGTAGCAGGTGGACCGACTTGGTTTTTTTCTTTTTATATATGAAAATAGGGCTTCTACAGATGGAGCAGTCCATACTGGTGACAACGGAGACTGCCTGCGTCACAAATGTTATATTTGTTAAATCTAGCTTGGTGCTGAAAAACTCAGGATTTAAAGTTTAATTTGTGATGAATTTTTAATTGAATTGGATAAGATATTTACTAGATTAAACTTGATTAATTTAAAAAGCTTGGTTTTGGTTTTAGTGATAGAGTAAACTCTATCAATTAATATGAAGATTTAAAAAAATATATAATATTATTTCAATAAAATAATTGACCCGAATTAATCTAATA
>Ga0325410_1006468_pt1 | contig 12856 bp, 7 predicted proteins | sample PopdelMetagenome_16_FD_206182 | JGI IMG/M metagenome (GOLD analysis project Ga0325410, IMG submission 206182) | Populus deltoides microbial communities from Bellville, Georgia, United States - Xylem-PdIQD-R3 | ecosystem: Host-associated > Plants > Phyllosphere > Stem > Wood/Secondary xylem... | reverse complement strand
AGGTTGAAAATAAAGGGCTTCGAGTCCAAGCAAAAATCATAGGCAAGTGCCGTAAATTGATGGCATTTAGCATTAACATAAAATAATGAAGATCTCTCTTCAAAACGCACGGCATAAGAAAGACAGAAACAAAGAATTCCGTTCTTTCAAATCACCCAAAATCTCCCCCGGAGAAACTGTGACCAGCTAGCTTGCTTCGGTCAAAATTAAGAGGAAATGCTTCGACTTCAAACCACCCAAAATGGTTGACTTTTGTAAAAGAATTTGATCCCTCTTTCGTCGATTGCCTAACATACGTCGAGCAAAGTTGACTGCCCGCTGGCGAAAGAAATTGGGTAAGAATCAATAAAAGAATAAAAATGTAAAATAAAAAAAAAACTGGGAGGTTGAATGTAATTTTGAAGTCTAAATCAATGGCCCGAGACCCCATGAAGATTGTTTAAAGCTATTATCGTAGAAAAGAGATATTTTTAACACAGTCATATTACAAGAAAAGTCAATCAAATACCAAAGTTAACTTTACCAAGTAATTATGATGTAGTTTCGGGTCACATGAACCCAGCAGGCGTGCATAATAATTATCGGCAGCAATGGTAGAAGAAGATACAAGGTGGCTAAGAGAGGGGAGGGAGGCTTCAACATTACAAAAGGGAGCACATGGAGTTAATGTGTTCTTCAAACTATCATATGAACTGCCCATGAACAAGTCAGCATCACAAGAAGGATCCTCTTTGTCTTGGAGGATGCGTGAGAAACGCACTAAAACAACATGCACTTGCTCTCAGTGCGTGGCCACCTCACCGCAAAACCTCCCCACTTTCCTTAACTTTTTCGAGCACACGGATTTAAAATTCATCGAACTTAGCACAACAAACATCTTATCAGCAAGTCCCATAGCACAACATTCTAACATTACCTCCGCTCAAAAAAACATGGCCTTCAACAGCAAACCCAAGAAACCTCATGCCATCCCTTCTCGATCCAGCCTATGCACCACGCTTTTCTTCATTGTTCTCTTCACCATCCCTGCCCTTTTTCTCCTACATGCCCCAACCACTTCCATTTGCACCACCTTGATTGCCAACCATGCCAATAAGCCCTGGTCAGGTGATCTAAGAAACGCGGACTTTGCATGGAACCGCCTTGCCTTCATTGAAAATAAACCCCCTCCGGCCAAGCTCAAGATTGCTGTTTTCTCTCGCAAATGGCCTGTTGGCACAACCCCTGGTGGCATGGAACGCCATGCCTACACTTTACACACCGCTCTAGCTCACCGCGGCCACCAAGTGCATATCTTCACCTCTCCTGTAGATGAAAATAACCCATCTGTTTCTCATGGTAGTTCGATATCTTATCCACAAATTCATTTTCATGAAGGGGAGCCGGGCAAGTGGAGGTATAACAAGGCATGGGAGCAATTTGATGAGGAGAACCACCGTGAAAGACCATTTGATGTAGTTCACTCGGAGAGTGTGGCTTTGCCTCATTGGTTGGCTCGCAACGTTCAGAATCTTGCCGTTTCCTGGCATGGTATAGCTCTTGAAAGCTTACAATCAAGTATTTACCAGGACTTGACACGAAAACCAAAGGAGCCCATCTCTCCTGATTTTAATAGAAGTCTCCATGGTGTTGTCCCTAAAGTGCTTAATGAGATCAGGTTTTTCAAGAACTATGAACATCATGTTGCTATTAGTGATAGTTGCGGTGAGATGCTAAGGGATGTGTATCAGATTCCTAGCAGAAGAGTTCATGTAATTGTCAATGGTGTAGATGAACATGGTTTTGGAGTAGATGTGAGATTAGGCCATGAGTTTAGGTCTAAAATTGGTGTCCCAATTAATGCTAGTTTAGTACTTGGTGTTGCTGGAAGACTAGTGAAAGATAAAGGGCATCCTCTTCTCTATGAAGCATTTTCCGAGTTCATGACAAAACACCCTGATGTCTATTTAATTGTGGCAGGGTCTGGTCCATGGCAGCAAAGATACAAAGAACTAGGCACTAGAGTCTTGGTTTTGGGATCTATGAGTCCATCTGCATTGAGGGCATTCTATAACTCGATTGATATCTTTGTGAATCCAACACTTAGGCCTCAAGGGCTTGATCTTACTCTCATGGAGGCAATGATGAGTGGAAAACCAGTTATGGCATCAAGATTTCCTAGTATTAAAGGTACCATTGTTGTTGATGATGAGTTTGGATTCATGTTTTCTCCAAACGTGGCGTCTTTACTGGAGGCATTGGAAGCTGCGGTGATGGAAGGATCAAGAAGACTAGCTCAAAGAGGGAAGGCGTGCCAACAGTATGCTGCTTCCATGTTCACTGCCAGTAAGATGGCTTTGGCATATGAAAGGTTATTTCTCTGTATCAAAAATGAAACATATTGTACTTATCATTAGTTAGAATATAGGCTCTTTTTTTGGTTTTACATTTTTATTTAATTCTTACAGGAAAAATTATTGAAATATACCATGTCGCTTCAGTTTGTTTGCTTCAAAGAATGATTAAGATCATTTCATGTGACAGTGAAGATAAAAAAAAAAACCTCCATGTTGTTTAAGATTCGGTAAACCTTCAAATGAAATAAAACGATCAGACTGTGAGGTAATCATCTTCATGGTCTTATTGACTGCCAAATTCAAAAATGGATTTTCGTTGATTTCATTTCAGATCAAAATCCTTGATACAAGAACTTCCTCTCCTGTAAAACTAAAAAAGTTTTGGCCCAAGTAGCAAGTACAAGTAGACATTGATATAGCCATACAACTTTTGCCTCCCATTGTCTACTTGAACCTGACCACACCATAATCTTGGCTACCTATTAATACAGTAGTGACGTAGAAATACGTTTAACTTCGAACTGATCATAGGCATGTCTGGTCCTCAAGAATAACAACAAACTAGAAGTTAAGCCCAACACCGATAGGCATCCCCACCACAAAAACGTTAAGTAATAGCACTGCCTTCCCATGCAAACTGCCGAGTCAGTAATGATGTTTAGGCTAGAGCTTGCATGGGAATCATATACTAAAGCTGCTAGAACACCATAAACAAGTGACCCTAATGGGATATTTGTGATAAGAATGTTGTGATTGACGCCAATGCTATTAGGCCCAAATAGCTCAGATGTTATTGAAACTGCTGCGGCAAAGATGAATCCAGAGCTCAATCCAACTAATGCAGTGCCTATATGTAATGCCAGACCATTGCCTGACGCAGCAAGCAAGAAGAAGGCTATTGGGGTTGGCACAAGGGCAATGGTAAGCCATCCAGTCCTTGCAAAGTAGATCTTCCTGCAGAAGACGTCATGAATTTTTAGCATAACATAATGTCAAGGCTGAAATATCTGTAGGATTTTGCAGCACTTTATTTAGTGTTCAAGAAAGAAAGACTGCAAATCAATAGAAGGTAAAGGAACCATATCCAATTCACTCTGACCCAGCTGAAATTAGAAGTCAAGAAAACTTAGTAAGATCACTTACGCGCGAATGTAGTCTGGTGCTGCTGAAAGCAAGCGGCCGAAAAAGGAGAAGGATGAATAGAGAGTTACAAGAGTTGTAGTGTTTGAACTTTGTCCGACCGACTCTGCTATTTGGCCTAAATTGTTGCTGTATACAAGGCCAATGGTTCCCCCACAGAAATATGCAATGTAATATAGCCAAAAATCCAAACTGCGTACCAGCAACCACGCAGGGTGCTCTTCCCCAAGCATTTCTAATCGATCTTTCTTAACCATTGTATCACAGCACCCATCTTTTTCACCACCGCTTTTCTGTCTTGTATTTCCATACACAGTTTCATTTTCATGATAACTTGACTCACGGGTAAGTAGCTCTTTGTGAAGCTCAAGATCTTCAACATCCACAAGCATGAAGCCAGAGCCATGAAGGCTGAAACTAGAATGGATGGTCCGGTGAAACCATTCTCTAGCATAGACAATACCAGGGATACATAATGGGAAAATTAGTAGAAAAATTGCTCCACCAAAGAGAAGACGAGCTCTCGTTTCATCAGACGAATTTGAACCAAAGAGAAGAAGATAAATTCCCGTGAGGATGGATAAGAAATTCAATATGAGAAATATAATGGAATCACGGCGGACTCCATCTGGAGGAAGGGGGTCTAAAGATGGTTGACGAAGAATTGGGATCAATGCTGCAATGGAAGAGATAAGGGGAATAGAAGCATTTAAAAGAAGATATATCGCATTTGATGATGAACCTATTGCATTGTCAGCGAGAGTGTATAGGGCTGCACTTACACCGTTGAAGGCTATCGTGAGGGATAAAGCTAGGGGCCGGTTAGCAGAGAAATTTTTTATGCAAAGGACAAAGCATACAGTGTTGAACCAACAAATACTGCATCCAGCCAACAGACAAAGAAGAAACACCTGCAAAAACAAATTCACTAAAAAGAATGTTGTCTTGATGATGTAAGGATAAAAAAAATGAAAATGTAGGAAAATGTAAGCACACTCGAGTATATTTCATCAAATACTTCCTTCTGCTTTTGCAGTAATAATAGCATGTGAAGCCTAAGCATTTTCACTTGACATTGCTTTCTGTCCACAACAGATTTTCTTATGCTGCTTCTCTATATTATTTTGATAGAAAAATGTTCTCCCCCAACACTTTTCTAACAAAGAGCACTCCAAGTATATATTCAGACTCTGGATCTTAATAATGTAGAATTTCAGAATCTTGAAGAATAATTACAGAGGAGTAACATTTTTTCTTTTCAGAGAACACAATCCAGGAAACATTTTTTTTCTTCCTTATTGGGTCGGAGTCCTGCTTAATTCTGATGTAAACTTCACCTTAATTAAAACCACAGGTTATAAATACAAGATAAAGTCATCTACAAGTCTTAGGTTTTCCGTTCTGGAACTTATGTGTCACCCCATTAATATAAGAAATCATATAAGCCAACAGATATATTTTTTATGTTTTAGCACAGGCAAGGAGAGGGAAGGAAATCAAAGAGAAATGAAGGAAAAAAAACCTAACATCCCTGTGAACCATGGCCAAAGGCAAGGATAGGAAAGAAACAAAAGGGGTTGGAAACAGAAAGAAAAAATTAATTAAAGCAGCTAGCAAACAATCCATTAAGCACCTCCTGCTAGTTTGGCAATTGGCAAACATACAACCACTAGATTTGCACTACTCTCATCAGCAGTATGTGACAGAAAGTTTGTGGTATATACTATATACCCAAGAAGGAAGGACTAAAGAGGTACTCGAAAGTTTCTACAACTAAAATGGAGGATATGAACTATAATATCCTGTCCAACATCAACAGTTGAGAAAGTTCATGGCTCGTATATAAACAAACAATGCAGGAGGGATACACACAGAGCATTTCTGCTATGCTTTTTCCACAATTTTCTCTCTTTTCAAATCGGTTTCTATTTTATCAGAACAAATGTGATATTTTTCGAAAGAGCTTAATTAGGAGACCGGGACATCTAATGGGAAAATTTATGTACCATGACTGGATATTATAAATAGCCAAGCCAATTGAGGTTTAGTTATATTGATACTCCTATTTTATATAAAAGTGGTGCCTTTGGATTTTTGCAAAGGTAACGCAGGAGGAACAGTGTAGGATGTGCAAGTGCATTTAATATCCAACAATTTCTAGATGCTTCTGTTGATCATTTATTAATCTTACATCAGATAGGACTTTCAGTTTCAGCACTGGTGTCGTGGTCCAAGCAGTAATCAAACTTGGAAGTTTGAACTTTTTTTTTTTTTTTTACAGCAAACTTAGACTTCTGATTTATAAATTTGTGATTCAAATTCCAGAATGGATGGCTCCATATTATGAACAACTAACAAGTTTTGTCACTGTATATCTAGGAGCTCTCTCTAGCTGCGGCCACATGCATCTCAAACATTTACAATGTAGTTCAAGTGTGGTCAAGTTCATGAGATTCCTCTTTCCAATTCTTCTGGCCCGTGATTAGTTAATTATCAACAACTCCCAGAAAGACAGAAAGTACGAGAGATGTTAAAGAAAATGCCATGCTAGCTACTAATTACATTTTCTGGCTGCATATAGAACTCAATGATTAACCTTGTTAGTTGCTACGGGAGTTTGAGAAGATACGTTTTACAAGGACGAGAATGTACCAGCATCCTTGTTTGTAGACACGGGAGTCTGATAACGTGGTGGGCGTAAAGATTATTTTTTATTTAAAAATATATTAAAATAATTTTTAAAATTTATTTTTCACATCACCGAACCAAAACAATTCAAAAATAATAAAAATTTAAATTTAAAACAAAAAATAATAATTTAAAACAAAAAAACAAATTCAACCCTCAATACCAAACCACCACTAAATCATTGATAATAAACATGCAGATTAGACATTTTAGAATACATTTTCTAAAACGTAGAATGCCATGTGGAGGAACACGATCCAACCCAAAAATATACGATTTAAGAAAATTATAAGAGTAATGTTAAATACTAAAAAAAATATAACAAGTAAATACTATATATATATATATATATATATATATATTATTGGATTATGATCTCAATATAGAGTACCCATTAATCAAATTAATTTTTTATATTCTTAAAATTCTTCTTTATTATTTTTTAATGTTTAATATTAAACATTAAAACGTGTAGGGTGAACATATAGGATGACTATAAATTTACCGTAACAATTTTTTTTATTATTATTAATATAAATATTCGGCATAGCTTGCATGCACCGTGACTAATCCTACAAGCTCTGAAGTTAACGATTATATAAATTTTTATTAATTATAAGGTTTGTAAAACTCAAACTAATAACCTCTAAAAAATAAATCTAGAATCTGACCAGTTAAATTACACCCGTCATTTTATCTTATCCAATCATAACAACTTTTACACACATATATGACTGGACAGCGTCATGTGTATTTTTAAGAATAGCACGTCATGTACTAAATAAGAATTTTAGGGCAGATACAGTCATGCACAGCTTGGTGCCTGGTAATAAAACCCACTAGATTAAATATTCCTGAAATAGTTTTTTTTTCCTTCCAGAAATAGACAAACAAAACTGACAAGTATTCCATTTTCTAACAGCATCTCAATTATTTTCTCCCTTAAAAGTAATGAGTTTCTTTTTGGTTTTTTTTTTTAAGAGAAATCTTAAAAATATCAATTAAGGGTATGCTTAAAACTGTAATAGATAATTTTTTAAAAGTATTATTTATTTAAAAATATATTAAAATAATATTTTTTATTTTTAATATTAACAAATTAAAATGATCTAAAAATATATAAAAAAATCAAAATCAAAATAAAAAAATCAACTACAACCACAGCTACAGATATCGCATAAAGCAAAGCAACATTTCAATGTTCACGGAACGCGCACACTGTTAAAAGCACTATTCATTTAACATAGGATTTTTTTTATTTTATTTTTTACATTTTGGTGCATTTGGTTTTCGATACTTACAATTCGTTCTTTAAACTTTAATTTTTTATTCCTAGATGGTGAAAGGAATGAGAGGAACTTGCGAAAAAAGGAAAAGATAAAAAGATTTTGGTTTGTCAAATTCTAGAAATAAAAAAATCAACCTTGATGTTAATGTTTTTATTTAATTGTATAAAAAATAATCAAGATATGATTTTTTTATTGAAATCTGATTTTTAAATTATAATATTTTTTATTAAAAAAATGCTAATAATAAAAAAATATTTTCGCTAAAATAAAAAAATATAAGAAAAAAATAATTTTGACTAAAAAGACATATCTTTTTAATATAAATCATTAAAATATTTATTTTAATTGCCATGAAATAAGTAGTTTTGGGATTTGACAAACAAAAGGTTAGGCGATCAGCATCTCGGAAGACACTAGAGAATTGCGGCAGGAGAAAGCATCCGTCTCCCCTTGCAGAGCAAACAACAGAAGAGCTGGGCAATTTATTGGCCATTAATAGAAACTTATCTTCAAGAAATTAAGACCCAGAAATGAGAAATTCAAAAACAAATTCAATAATCATGCCACCAATCAATCTGAGAGAACAAAAAAGAAAACGCAAATCCAAGAAATACAGAAAAAATCATGACCCCAACCCCAATAACACATATACAAGAATTAAATCCAAAATCAACTCAATAGAAACACAAATTATTATCTTGCCATAAATACATGCCATGTTAGATAAAGAAGAAAAGAGAACGTACCAGGACGTAAGGCAGAGAGATTACGTTCCTTATAACAAGCCATTGAAGACCATAACTGAAGAACCCCATGAAAGCAGCCATGAAAAGAACCACCCATAATGGAAAATACATGAGAGCTAATCCTGAAGACCATCCAAAAACTTTTCCAAGATCAGAGGCCACAGCCAAGTAGTTCAGTTGCACCTGAGAAATCCCAAGAACGGATTTTAAATCCGATGAATAAGCAGAGAAATCAAAATTTGTCCCTGTAAATGCTTGGATCCATATAGTCGCCACCAATATCATCCATTTCCTTGACTGTCCTGCCATGAACACTCTTTTAGCTAATAATATAGCTTCTAATAAAAACGCCGGCGATAACAACCTCCGGTTGTTGTGGCGGTTGGGGTATGATGGCCTTGTCGTCGAATGTTGTCAGCTGTTAGAGAATTGGTGTCTCTCACTATCTCTACATGTCCTCATTTATATATTATCGTTTTTTCTTTTCTTTTCCTTTCGCGTTCAATAGCCAATGATGGTGACTGTTTGTCGCTTCTGTCTGATGGGAATTACAACGCAACCAAAACTAAAGGCTATAGGGGAAAATACTATTCGCCGCACCCGTAAACACCATGTATTACATAGAAATCCAAAATATTTTTTTTTTGTTATTGATTTTTTTTACAGCAATAATTAAACGGTGAGAAGAAAAATAATGTTCTTCACGCTCATAAAAACCATTAATTAATATAATAATCTACAATATTTTGTATTTTTTTCGTATTTTAGACTTTTTTTTCTTTTTTTGCTTTAATTATTAAAAAAATTATATTTCTAATTTAGTACAGTTTTTTGTAATTTTTTTTATTTCAGTCTTTTTTTTTCTTTTTTGCTTTAATTATTAATTTTTTTTATATTTTTAATTTAGTACTTATATTATGTATTTATTGAAATTTATAGTTGTAATTTATTTTAATTTATTATTTATATGGTTATCTCGATATCAAAAAAATATCATGACATTGCATTGATATCAAAAAATATCACGGCAATGCAATATCGTTTATTTTATAACAAATATTTAGTTACATAAAAAAAATAGTTTTGAAAAAACCAAGTTATTAGACTATGGTATCAATGTCTCGACTACCGAGTTTGACGAGGTATTCAGGGTTGTCTATACTTGCGAGTTTAAAGGAATATCTTTTCTTTTTAATTGAACTCGATTTTGTAATCGTCTATTTTTTTTATCATTTAGTTAAAAAACCATATTTTTAAATTTTAGAAAGTCCATGAACATATTTCGCAGGTTTGGCGGGTTGACTTGTTTTGCAGGTTTGGAAGGTTTAACTTTAAAAAAAAATCATTTTTTTTTATTTTACACTTCAATACCGGGTTTGATTAGGAATTAAATTTCATAATTCATTTTGTTTCACTTTATGTGAGGTTATTGTGGTATAAAAAAAATCCTACTATAGGGTTAGTATTTAATTTTGTGATTGTCTATTTTTATTATCATATACATAAAAAAAATAGTTAAAAATAAATTATTAATCTCAGTGGAGTCCATGACCCGGTTTGCAAGTTTGGTAGGTTTAACTTTTTCTTTTTTGTTAAATTCATTTTTTTTAATTTTATCCTTCAATATTAGGTTGATTGAGAATTAAGTTTCATGATGTTTTCATTTCACTTTTTATGAGGTTATCGCGATTTCAAAAAAAATCTTGATATTAGGTTGGTGCTAGATTTTATGATCGTCTATTTTTATTATTAAATAATTAAATAAAAAATTAGTGTTTAAAAAATAAGTTATTAATCTTAGTGAAGTCTATTACTCAGATTTGCAGGTGAGACATGTTGACCCGAGTTACCTAATCCACTAGCTTGGTGAGCTTACCCATAAAACCCGATATGTTTTTTTTTTAGTTTTTGGTCCTTAAAATTTTTTAATTAATTTTTTATTTCATCATTCAATATTGGATTGGTTAGGAAATAGACTTCGTGGTTTATTTTTGTTTTCTTTCTATAAGATTATCACGGTTTCAAATAAACATCTAATTTAGAGTTGGTGCTCAATTTTGCGAGTATCTATTTTTTTATCAGGTAATTAATTAAAAATATTTTTTTAAAAATAGTTATTAAAGTCAATGGAGTCCATGACCTAAGTTGCAGCGTGACCAAGGTCAATCCAGTTTGACGTCTTCTTAATATTTTTTATAAAGTTGTCATCTTAAAGGTTTTTTAAAAGCTAAGCCATGTTCTCACTAATCATCCAAGTTGTCTTTGGACTTGTGAAATCGATCGATTCATGTCGAGTTAGCTCCCACGCAGTTTAATTAGAAACTTGAGTTAAGTAAAGAGTTGGATCGAGAGGTTTCAAGACTACCCTATTTGGTTGGATTTAATGAAACTACCAAAGAATTTTCCTTACTCTTGACATTTTTTTTTACATCTTAAAAAAAATTGGTCTAACTCACGGTGAAGCGCAAGCAGAATGGACTAGTGTTTTTACCTAATTTATGTTTTAGAGGGCATAATAATCTTTTTCTCTTTTATAGATTAGAGGACATAATTTAATTATTTCACTAAAAACAAAGGCTTGGGGCATTTTTACTGTTGTGAAAAACATTGTGAATCCTCTCACATTTCACTATGGATTGTAATTGTGATTTCTTTTTCATTTTGATTCTCAAACTTATTTTTTCCTCCATTGAATTCTTTTGAAGCCCAAATTAATTATCAATCATTTTTGATTTGTTAGTCAATGACTAAAATAAAAGTTAGAGGATTAGAGTGAAAATGGCACCGAAAAAATTTGATTGTTTCAAAATTAGCATTAAAAGATCTTTTATTTTTTATTCTTTTTATGGGTCATGAGTGTGGATAGGCCATGCGCTTGGCCTAATTGTTAATTTTCTTAAAAAAAATATTTTTTTTACTTAAATAATTTTCATCCCCTTGAAGCTAAAAAGAAATAAAAAAAACTCATTCTTTGTTATTTAAAGGTCTCCCTTTTTTATTTGAATTAATTTTTTATTTATTATTTAACTTAAAAAATAGGCCATTTTGTTTTTCAATCCCGCATGCATGTCATTTTTTTTTATAGAAAAAGAGTCATACCCGCCTTGTTATTGTGTAATCAAATGAAAAATAATTTATTCACCTTGGTCCCAAGTTTAGATGGTCAACCTGAGTTAACTCGAGTTAATTTAATATGTTGTCATCTCAATATTTTAAAAAAAAATTAATATATCACTATCTCAATGCTGGAAAAAGGTTTTATTCAATATGACAAATTCTGCATTCATAATTAAAATATGAAAAATTTTATGACCTAATTGAAAGCCAATTGATTCAAATTTATTAAGGAATAACAAGATTGAAAGAAAGAGGATCATAGTTAAAAAAAACATAACATAGAAAATAAATGACAATTTCAAAATTAGATAAAAAGTTCACTTTGAGTTTTCTACTTTTCAAATTATAAACTTCATGTCTCTTAACATTTCACTAATTCAACCAAAACCTTAATTTCCTTCTTTTTCAGTTTTTGATTTGAAATAGAAGAGACAAAGTGGTTGCATTTTGATGGTAGAGAAAGAAACTATCAATCGACATCAATTACAATCATAAAAGAATTGATGTTGGTATCAAATGGTTCCATTCAATGATGAGAGTTTAATTTGAGCGTTTTTCACCTTAAAATATCTCGAGAAGGTAAATCTTATCTTGGAAAAAATTTGGGTTTCGGGTTGATCTTTTGTTCTTGGACTAATTTTTTTATTGTTTGAAGGCATAAAGGGGTTTAGTCTCTAGATTGTTTTGTAGGTGTTTTTTTGATAAAAACAGGTTGAAATGAATTTTCGGAGCTAAAAACCCTCAATCTTGATTTTTTAGCGACCTTCTATTATATTATTTCAAGAAAAATAGGGCGGATGTCAAGTCGTCCGCCCTATAAAAAATTAAAGAGGCCCAAGCTCATAGGTTGCCCCAAATGCGTGTCTATGCCTGTTTTTTTAATTTGATCCTTCACTTTTTGATCTTTATTGACTTTTCTTGCTTTTTTTTTTTCTAGTTTCACCATTTGATATTTTATTTATTTTTAATTTGTCAACGTAATTTGTTTCGATTTGATATTTATAGTTTTATTACAATCTTAAACAGACACATTGATATTTAGTTTGATTCTTAATTTTATAAATGTCTACCTTTTTTTATCATATTATTAAATATAAAATTATTAAACCTAGTTAAGTTCATGATTTGGATAACGAATTTGATGAATTAACTTCAATTAGATAGAAATTAAACTTTATAATTTTTTTATTACACAAATAATTTTTTATTTATTTAATCAAGATAAACTTTTAAATTTATGAATGAATTTTTTATATTAAAAAAATATAAACAAATAAATTTTTTTTTACTATGTTCGTGAAACGGCAAGCGAGTGCGCCACTTAGGAGTGGAGTACCCATCATTAATTCATCCCCCTCGGCCTCCATTCATACACACGACCAAGCTCCTCAACCAAAGATGTGCCCTCCGAAAATCCATTCCCCTCGGTCCTCTTCACATTCTTGCCGAGCAAACTGAGACACAACCCCTACACCAAACCGAGTCACCTCTTCAAAACTTATTCCACACCAGTACCGGCCTTAACCGAGACATCGCATTA
>Ga0325410_1006464_pt1 | contig 12859 bp, 8 predicted proteins | sample PopdelMetagenome_16_FD_206182 | JGI IMG/M metagenome (GOLD analysis project Ga0325410, IMG submission 206182) | Populus deltoides microbial communities from Bellville, Georgia, United States - Xylem-PdIQD-R3 | ecosystem: Host-associated > Plants > Phyllosphere > Stem > Wood/Secondary xylem... | reverse complement strand
TTATGACAGTGAGCAGTGACCTCGAAGAGATCAGCCACCTTACGTACGATTTCCAGCTTTGCTTTGAGTTCACCCGTGGCTTTCTCTTTTTATGTTATCTTGTTTCCACCGACAAAGAAAGAGATAGAGATGTAGAAGTTTAAGTTCAGTTGGAATCCATCTAATCTAGTAGCTTTTGACTATGAGCAGAATACTGTTAGTTTATTTTGGTTTGTCTTATAGAAGGTAAGCTTTGCTGCCAGGGTGCGTATGGTTACTGTTGGTTTAAAAGCTTTAATTACCAAGAAAAGCCAAGAGTTGTAATTTGGTGGAAGGTAACTCTGTGGGCAGGGACGATAAATCATACAACCATGGTAGAAACAGAAAGAGCATGGGCAGGAAGGCCAAGAAAGAAAGTTTTTGTTTTGATGCTGGTAATTCCAACAAAAGTGTATCTGGGCGGGTGAATGATGGAGCTGCAAAACCCAAAAAGTAGTCAGAATCAAAATACTCCATCAGAGACATAATCATCCATTGTATCTGATAACTATGGGTGTTAATAACTCAATTATAAATTACAAATTTAAATTTATTTTGCGGGCAAAGTTTTTTCTCACCTTACGAATGCTTGACAAATCTCTCTCAGCACACCCTTTACCTTTTTGCACTAAGTTAGGTAATAGGTTGTTATATTATGGGAAGTAGTTCTTTCATTATTTCAAGTTATTCATATGCATTGATAGCCTTGTGGAATTTTGCTATGTTTACCTAACCATTATACTTTCATTCAACAACTAATATTCGTGGTGTAAGATATTGCGGCAAAGTAATGGTGTCTTTGAGTTCTAATGGGCTGCTTTCCTCATCTTGACACTAGATGGAGTTTATCTGGGAGGAACTTGGTCCAAAATTCAGGGATCTTCTTGAAATGGGGAAGTCCGGAGTTATTGCATCTCTTATTGCTGCAAGTCAAAGGCTTCATACACGTGAACACGAGGTTTATTACTCAGACACCATTTCTTGTTTGACATTTCTGTTAAAATTCTAAATAATTTCAGCAAATAAATGTTAAAGATCTTTGTCAAGTTGTTGAAATGCAATTTGAAGTAGATTCTTACACTTCCATGTATATATATATATGAAGAAATTGATTTTGCTAAGTTTTTTATATACACAAGTGCATTTTTCCATTCAAACCATGGTAGCCATTCATTCTAAGAAGTGTATAGCGTAGAAAATTTAGTTGCAAAAATTTTCAAGTACTGGAGTGAAGTTGTAAGTTTTGTTGTTTTAGTGTTTTCTTTTCTTGCTCTTAGGTTCAAAGTTTATTCAGTCTAAAGAGAGTTTTGTTTTAGACTCGAATTTATGAATTTCAGACCCTTTCAAAGAATAGATGGCATTATCATATACTTTATTTACATTTGAGAAATTGATAAGTTGACAGCAAAACTTAATTGTCTCTGCCTACGGTAGCAAAAAATTGTAAATGCATTAGTAGCTGCAGTTACATTTGGCTATTGACATAAACACAAGTCTACATAAAAATGGTAATAAAGAATGAATAGTACACCAACAAAAAAAACGAGAGTAACCACACTCAAGGGTGCAGATGTATTGAATCTTCTGGTTTGTGATTCCTTCGGCGGCCTAGTGGATGCTTGCACCTGGGACAAAAAACAGGGTACCTAAATTAATTACAGGAAACCTGCAAATGGTGGATGAGGTCTTGAAACTGTTTGCTCTATCAAGTCACTTGTTCTGTATGGGACTTGGAATGCTTGGAGGTATTCTTCTGAAGCTTGAGCCAACTTTCTTAAACGGGTTCTTCTTATCTACTTGCGAACCTCTGAAACTTTGTGAAGTTGAAGCCTTGCTTGGCACTGAAGTAGAGGATGGTAGTGCCAGCGGACGACCCTCTGCTTGAGCTTTGTTTAACCAGGCAGATAAAAGTAATGAAAGTAGAAGAGCTAGAGCAGCCAGTGCTATAGAGTATGCCTTCATTGTGCTTATGGTGCTTTTTGTGCTGACTCAAGGTTGTGCTACAGCTACTTGGTGAGTGACCTGAAAATGGTTTCTGGTATGAGAAGAGCTCAAATCATGTCGTAGTTTGTACAAGTAGAGGTGATTTATACCTAGCTTGACGGGTTTTTTTTTTTCATTTAGCAAGTTACTAGTAAAAATCTATATTGGGATCTGATAGCAGGGGGATCATGTGCTATACTTTTGACTGCTACATGTTTTAGTGACTCTGACCCGGTTTTCATTGATTTGGTGGAGTATTTATTAGAGGGTCATGTGATCTTATCACGTGATCTCAGTAGGATTAGTATTATATACAGTGTGATCAGGGCATTTGGCAGTGCTTGAGTTCAGCTTCCAAGGACAGTGACAATGGCACAGTGTTGGATCTATAAATTTGACAAACATGATTGGTAACAGCTGTTCCTGGCAGATAGTTGTGCTGCAAATGTTTCGATGTTGTATATGGCAACGTGGTCTTCGAATGCAGAAGTTTCTTGAGTGGTGATGCTTCGACCAGCCATGCCCAGAAACTGATTTGTTTCTTCCAACGCAGCTTTAAAATTAAATACGATTCAGAGAATTTTATATTTGTAAATGAAGTTGTTGCGTTTTGTACCATTTTTAATTTCTTTTTTCTTAATAGCATAGACCTTGACATATTTGTATATTTTTCCTCTACTTTTTTATTGAAAATAAATCTTTGCCTCCCATGTCAGTGATCCTCCATTAGCACCTCTATAAGAAACCAATGATAGATTTCCGACTGGAGTCTAAGGCTTAAAGAAGGAGTTCTTCCACGTATCCTTTACAAGATCGGATAAAAAAAATAATAATATAAAAATAAATATGTGGATATAATCAAAGTGTTTTTTGATATTAAAAAAAAATAATTGTGAATCAAAAATATAATGAGTGTATTTAATAAAATAAATTGAAAATTATATACACTAATAAATGCTAAAAACAATTGATGAGTAGGATCCCAGATTATTTTTTAACACAATAGAAAAATGTGCTAGTATTGCAAATCAGTTTTATTGTATTATAATTTTTTTTATTTGAAAATATAATGATGTTTACATTTAATGAAACAAATGTAAACAAATATTAACCTATAAACTTGAAAAAAGTTTTTAATGCTAATTAAATATTAAAATGAAAATTTAATATTTTCCATAAAAGAATATGGAAAAAACTTAATTCGATATTCTATATTGCACATGCTTATTTTTATTATTATATAATAAAATAAAAAATAATTTTAAAAAACAAAGTTGTTAGACTCATTCGATTCCATAACTAGAGTCATGTGTTTGGTAAGTAAACTCAAGTTGGGTCGGGTTGATTCAAAATATAATTGTATCAATATTTAATAAATAATAGTAAAATGCCATCACCTTGAATATTTTTTAAATCAAATCAGATTTTTGTTATGTCAACTAGGTCATGTTAGACCCTTCTTAATTAATCAGGTCATACAAAATCAATTTTAATTTTGTTTAATATACACCCAAGAAAAAAAGGACCCAACCCAATAAGTCTTCTATTTTAATTAAGATTAATTAAATTAAATTATATTAGAAATATTATTTTATTCATTACTGAAATATATTTGGGATTTATTTTATCAAATGTTGTTTAGTGTTTACTTTGTTTTTGAATAAGGATATTGCATTTTCTTTTTAATATAAGCACTTGCTTTTTTTTATACAATCAACCATGTGTTTTTTTTGTTTTTTCCTCAAATTTTTTTCCATCATCTTCTTGCGCATATTAATTTTCATTTTTATGTTTATTTAATTAAATAAAATATACAGTCTAAAAATAAAGTTATTAGACAATTGAATCCATGTCGTTGCTAAACTTAGGTCAATCTAAAACATTATCGGTTTAATATTAAAAAAAATTAAAATAATGTCGTCTTTAGGTTTTTTTGTTACTTCGATGAAAAACAAAAGAGAAAAATTGCTTGAATGGTTATATAGCTCATATTTATTGATAAAGAAAAAGGCCTATTTATAGGCTTTACATCACAACATTCTTTTTTAGCATTAACCACTACTCCTATAGAATAGGACAACAAAGATCACTTACTTAGCCATAAATGCACGATTTGTTTACCTGAATAAATCCTTAAAGACTAGGACAATATAAAGCTATTATAAATAAATAGTAGTAAATCTTAACACCCTCCCGTAAACTGAGATATGCAGAAATCAGTTTATAAATAAATAGACTTCAACAATTTTGTTATGCCCTTCCTTGAACCATATCCTTTGAAGAGCATACTCCAAGCATTCTTCGAAGCTTCACAAACACAACTTGCTTAAGTGATTTAGTCATAATATCAGCCACCTGATTTTCACTTTCCTTCCATGCAAAACTGGATTTTTTGAAATCTTGATTGCTGAAACGTTATCAGAATGAATTGTTATTGGACCTTGTTGATGACTGTGAAGTGTTTCAAGCAATCTCTCCAACTAGATAGCTTGGCATGAAGATGAAGCAGCTGCAACAAATTCTGCTTCTGTAGTTGACAAAGTCACAATCTGTTGTTTCTTTGATGACCACGATACAACTTATGAGCTCATCATAAAAATAAAACAAGAAGTACTTTTTCGATCTTCAATGTCTCCAGCATAGTCACTACCTGAAAAACCAATCAAATTTGATTCTCCACCAGTTTTATAAAAGATTCCAAAGTCTGCAGTACCTTTCAAATAGCAAAAAATTCTTTTTGCTGACAATAGATAAACTTCAGTTGGATTCTCCATGTATCGACTGATTAAACTTACAACATGCATAATATCAGGTCTTGTTGATGTCAAATACATAAGACTTCCAACAATTTTCTTGTAAAGAGTAGAATTCATCTTTTCTCTTGTTCCAAATCTTGTGAGTTTCAAACCAGGTTCAGATAGAGTCAAAACTGGATTGCAATCCTTCATGTGGAATCTGTCTAAAATTTCCAAGACATATTTATTTTGTGAAATAAAGATACCAGCAGAAGATTGCACTACTTCAATGCTAAGAAAATAGTGCATTAACCCCAATTCTAATATGTCAAATTCATTCATTATAGATTTCTTAAAATCAGCAAGCATGACTCCATCATTACTAACATAAATAAGGTCATCAACATATAAACACACAATAAGTATCTTTCCATTTGCTCCAGCTTTAATATTAAGTGTATGTTTATAAGGACATTTAAGAAAACCTTTTTTAGTAAAGTATTCATCTATACAACTATACCAAGCTTTAGGTGCTTATTTTAATCCGTATAATGCTTTTTTAGCTTGTATACCTGGTTTTCGTGACCTTGCTTCATATAACCTGGAGGTTGATCTATGTATACCTCTTTTTTTAATTCCCCATGCAAAAATATTGACTTTACATCGAGTTGATATACGGGCCATGAGTTTTGAGCAGTAATAGAAAACACCAACCGAATAGTGTCAAGCCTTGCTACCGGAGCAAACATTTTTTTGTAGTCGATGCCAAATTATTGTTTATACTCTTTTGCAACAAATCGAGCCTTGTATTTATTGAATTCTCCATTCTCCTTCAATTTTATCTTGTAAACCCACTTGACACCAATAGTCTTATGTCCTTTTGGAATATTAGTCAACTCCTAAGTGTTGTTCCTTTCAATAGCGGTAATTTCATCATCCATCGCCTTCCGCCATTTTGAGTTTTTGACAACATCTTCAAAAACTATAAGATCACAATATGAAAAGGGAGCAAAATGAGTAATTAAATCGTCAATTTCAGTTACCTCATAGTCTTTTATCCATGTGGGCCTCTTTCGAATACGATAAAGAGTTTGAATTGTTGCATCAGTAGTTTCTGCTACTGTTGGTATAATTTCAACAGCTATTGGAGTGACTTCTGATGAATTTTCAAGCATGGAGACTGCTAGATTTGGCTCATTTTCAGAGTCATTGTCAAAAACAGCTTGTGTAGGACTGCCTATTCCAATCCCAAGTGTTTTCCTCATCAAAGACAACATCTCGACTGATCACAATTTTTTTTGTGAGTGGATTGAACAATTTATAAGACTTGAAACATTCACTTATGCCAAGAAAGACACATTTTCACCCTTATCATCAAGCTTCTTTCTTTTCTCATCCGGAACATGTACATAAGCTATGCAACAAAAAATTCTAAAGTGATCTACAACTGGTTTCGCCCATTTCAAGCTTCCTCGAGTGTCCTGTTCTGAATAGAAAAGGTAGGACTTCTGTTTAACACATGGATGCTCCAATTTACTGCCTTTGGCTAAAATTTCTTTGGAATGTTCCCTCTTGCTAACAAGCTTCTCACCATATTAAGGATGGTTCTATTTTTTCTCTCCGATACACCATTCTATTGTGATGTATAAACAGCTGTAAGTTCCCTTCGAATGCCATGATCTGCACAAAAAACTTCAAATTCGGTTGAGCAATATTCTCCACCATGATCTGTTCAAAGGGTTTTAACAGTCTTTCCTGTTTCATTCTCCACGTGAGCCTTAAAGCTTTTAAATACATAAAGAGCCTCCGATTTTTGCTGTAAAAAATAAACCTAATTTTTTTTGAGTAAAATCATCAATAAAGGTAATTAAATATATTTTACCTCCATTAGAAGATGGATTTATCGGTCCACAAATGTCAGAATATACCAACTCTAGGACATGTTTTTCTCTCCATGACTTTCCTTGAGAGAATTGAGAACGATGTTGTTTGCTAACAATGCATTCTTCACAAATTTAGGAAGGAATGAGAATTTTAGGGAGGCCTATTGCCATATCTTTCTGTTGAAGAGTCTTTAATCCGCTAAAATTCAAGTGGCCATAACGAAAACGCCAAAGCCAAAAAGGGTCTTTTATTTCAGCCATTAAACAAGGTTAAGATGTTATTATCTTCAATGGAAATAACTTATTTGAACTCGTCTGAACAACAACAATTGCTCCTCTTGAAGGATCATATATCTCACAAGCACCATTTTAAATAGTTATCACATAACCCTTTTCTTGCAATTGACCAGCACATAATAAATTACTTTTCAAGTCAGGAACATAAAGAACATCAGAAATTATTTCTACAAAACAATTCTTGGTTCTTATCTCGATATCACATTTTCCCATTGCATTCACAGTGGATCAATCATCAAAACTTACTACGTAATGAAAATCTTCATCTAAATAAGAAAAAGAAGACTTACATCCACACATGTGATTACTGCAGCCTGTATCCGCATACCAAACATCAGATTCTAGTTTCTGATTGGCTTCAGTAACCATCAACAAAGTTTCCACTTCCTTCTTTTCGGTAAAATTGGATTGCTCTCCCTTTTTTTGTCATTAGGCAGCCTAGCGTAACATTTAGAACGATAACGATAATGTCTAAATTTATGACATCTAAAACACTCTACCTTGGATTTGTCAAAGTGTTGAACCCGTCCTCTGCCTCTACTTTGATATTGATCATTATAAACCTTAAAAAATTGTCTACTACCATCTTTATTGCCTCAACCTCCCCTTTCTCTACCTCTACCTTTACCCCTTCCTCAAGAATTTGAGAACTGAGTAAAAGTAAAAGCCTTAAGAGCTTGCTCATCTGTATTTGAACTTCGATTCATCTTTTATTCATGGACTAACAAGGAGCTCTGCAATTCATCAAGAGAAAGCGTATCTATGTCTTTCGATTCTTCAATTGAACAAACAACATAATCATATTTTGGTGTCAAAAAACGCCGTATCTTCTCAACAATGACACCATCATCCATCTTCTCACCATGAAATCGTATTTTGTTTCTTATCTCCATAGTCTTAGCACAGTAGTTGGTGACAGATTCTCCAACCTTTTTTTATAGGGCCTTAAAATCTCGTCTCAAGGCTTTAAGTTGTGCACGCTTTACTCAAGTAGAGCCTAGATTTTTTTTTCATGGAGTCCTATATATCCTTGGAAGTATCTTCGCTAAGAATTGTTTCCAAGATGGGACGATCAATTGCTTGAAAAAAGTAATTTTTTGCCTTCAAATCTTTGAGCTTTCTCCCTTCCAACTCTGTTTTTTGGGCATCTGTCAAAGTTGCAGTTGTTGCTGGTTCTTCAATTCCAGATTCAATAATCGGCCAATATTTTTTTGACCGAAGGAAGTTCTCCATTAGCATACTCCAATGGTCATAGTGACCATCAAAACGTGGGATCGCTGCTTGCACAAAATTTGAATTTAATGTCATCGTTACCTACAAAAGATGAAGAGGAGAAAAAGCTACTACTATTTTTTACTATTTTGGAGACTCATTGTTTAGAAACTTTTTCTCTTTTGTTTTTATCTTATTAACCAAGCTCTGATACCATTGTTACTTCGTTAAAAAACAAAAGAGAAAAACTGCTTGAATGGTGAAAAGGCTCATATTTATTGATAAAGAAAAAATTATATTTATAGGCTTTACATCACAACATTCCTTCTTAGCATTAACCACTACTCCTATAGAATAAGACAATAAGGACCACTTACTTAGCCATAAAAGCACGATTTGTTTAACTGAATAAATCCCTAAAGACTAGGATAATATAGAGGTATTTTAAATAAATAATAGTAAATCTTAACATTTTTAGGGTCAAGCCAGATTTTCAATGAATTGAGTGAGTAATATTTGGATATGACCAATCAACCCAGCCATATAAGGTCACCCCATGCTAGGTTTAATTTGAAAAAAAAATGTTTTTCAACATTAAGTTATGAAATTTAAACCTTTAATAGAAACCACACTTAGCACTTTAACCATGTATATTTGGTAACGTGGTGTGAAATGTTTTTCAATTAAAAATATATTATAATATTTTTTTTGTTTTGACATCAACACATCAAAATTATTAAAAAAATATTGACAAAAAATAATTTAAAAAGCAAATCAAACCTTGAAAAGAAACACTCCCTAAATGTTTATATATTCTTATAAGAGTACGTGAGCATTTTATAATGCAAGTTATGACTATCATATACGAATATAAGAATAAAGTATCAAAATTTCAGTAAAAAGAATACATCAAATAAGGATCAATACTCAAACTCTAAAACCAATTATATTTATTACAAAAAAAAAAATCAATGGCATTAGTAAAACCTGTGATCCGGTACACATTTTACTATTTAGTAAAATAGTGAAATGATATTTTTGCTATTCTAAAAAAAATTAAGAAGGCTTGCAATTGGGGTAAAATTATTTTTTCAATGGGTTCCATTGAGCATTACAAGATTAATTGGAAATAAATTGTTCTGCACGTTACGGTTAAATGACTTTGATGCCTTTCAATGATTTTGGTCAATCTTGTTTTGTCTTTCAATATTATTTACTTAGTAAAATTACATTAGTATCCTTAAAAGAAAAAAAATATTAAACTTTCACATGAATGCTTCTTTATCTTTTTATTTTTTAAGAATAGTTAAATGATACTAGGGGTGATCATTTTCGATTCGGTTCAGTTTTTATCAAAAAAATAACCAGACTGGAATTTTTTTAAAAATAAACCGAAACCGGGTCAAACCGACGGGGTTTCGGTTTGGTTTTTTAGGGCAAAAACCGGTTCAAACCGGTTTTGCTCGGTTTTCTCAGTTTTGGCTCGATTTTCTCGGTTTTTCCGGTTTTTTCGGTTTGGCTCGGTTTTGGCTTGGTTTTTTTCTAGTTTTTTTCGGTTTCAATTCGGTTCAATTTTTTCGGTTTTTTGCTTATAAAACCGAACAGAACGGTTTTTTCAAAATTTTAATCGGTTTTTTTTCGGTTTGGTTTTTTAGGTTATTTTTTTCTGATTTTCTCGGTTTAATCAGTTTTTCGGTTTTTTTTCTCACCCCTAAATAATACAATTGCCCTTAAAAAAATAAGCATAGTTCCAAGGACATTTTAGTATTTTTCTTGTGTTCTTTTTTGTTATGTTGTTTTTTAGATCCTTTATTAATTTTTTTTTCAATTTATTATTCATTATTGGGTTATTGTGCTTTGAGCTTGGTTATTTGCTCTTCTTTTCCTTTGTGACTTTTATCCTGATTTTATATCCCAAGTAATGATGTAGTTGAGTTAACCCTTGTTAACTTAGATTTTTTTCTTGATGTTTTTTTTCATGAAATTAATATTTGTTTTTTTTTTCAATTTCATCATTTGACATTAAATTATTAACCATTGAACTTTGTGATTATTTTTTTCCTCCGAGATCATTCTAAGTACAAGTTACTCAAGTTAAGTTGGTTCAACTCGAGTATTTTTTGGTGTTTTTTTAATCTATTTTTTTTATCCTGATCTCATATCATGGGTTGCAAGTTGGTCAAGTTGGCTTGTATTGATTCAGGTTTTTTTTCAATGTTATTTTTTTTGAAATTGATTTTTTTCTCAATTTTATTATTTAACATTAGGTTATTGAGACTTAAGATTTATTTATGATATTTTTTTCTATAAAATTATTATAATCTCATATTCCAGATTATGTATTATTCAAGCTAATCATGTTGACTTGTGTTACAATAAATATTTATTTTACATTAGAAAAAATTTGACCGAACTTGTTACATGACATGGCATGGGTTACCTGTCTAAATATATTACATAAACTGAATTAACCTAATGAATAATGTAAATTCTGACTAAATATGAAAATAGAATTACCCGTTTATACTTAAAAGAGATTGATATTGAAAATCATAAAATCTCAATAGCATTTAAAAACATATCACGGAATTAGTATCAAATTTGATGAGAGCCATTATTAAACTACAATAACAAAAAAATATATATATATTTAAAGCCCTCGGATAAAAAAAAAAAAAAGAAGAAGAAGAAAACCTTCTCGGATAAGATACCAACGTTCTGCTGCCTCGGAACTCTTAAAAAAAAATAATAAATCCAAAAGTCGACCGACAATCACGAATATTTCTTGATGACTGGCGCAAGCACCATGTAAGGCTATACCCTTCCACACTCACGCACATGTCGGTATAAAGCTGGCTAAAATTAACCACATGGAATCAAGTTTATCAAAAGTTCTATACCCTATCAATCATAACAAGCCACGTCATCAAACAATTCAAGTCACCGAAACTTGACAAGTACCTATTTTTAAAAAAAAATAATTGAAAAAAAATGAGTGAAGAGGTTCAATATTATGAATTTGCATAAAAAGAAGAAGAAGAAAATAAAGCCATGCTAAGGTTGCATCAAATTCCCATTTTAGTTTTATGAGGAAAAGGCTCACATTTTAGTTATTTCCTTCTATTTCAATAGAAAGAAACTCATCCTCATGGTTTGTATTAAGCAAAACTTAGCAAAATGACTTGATAGGTTTATGTAATTTCAATTGGTATACATAGTTTTGTTTTTGGGCTTTTAGCCCTTTTTTTCGCCAAAAAAAATTTAAACACGGCACAAATTTCAAATTAAACTGGATGAATGTTAACTTTATATGATCCGTTTAACCTAACAGATCCAAACACGACTTGATCAGTCTTGTCAAAACCTAATTGGATTTAAAAAAAATTATAAACAATATTTTTTTAAAACTTTTTTAAGAATATTGAGAAAATCATGTTTTGGATCAACCTGAATCAACTCGAGTTATCCCATCAAACATGTAACCATGTCATGAACTTGGTTGGGTTTAATAACTTTATTTTTTGAAATATAATTTTTATTTAATAATATATTAATAAAAAAACATGCATAGAAAAGCCATCGAATGAAATTTAACAAAAAAAACTATCATAAAAAGTTGCACAAAAAAACTGTAAGCTAAAATTATAAAAAAAATGTTATAATCTTATTAAAAAATTAAACGGTATTCGATAAAATAATATCTTAAATATATACTAAAGAAAAAAAGGCAAGGCGTCTATGCTTGGATGGGCCAGCTCTTCTAGCCAATTAAAACAAGGCTAGACATGTGGGTCTATAAGGTTATATTAACGCCTGACCATTGTTTTTAAAAAAACATGTGTATAACATATCGACCACCCAAATTTATTTTTTATAAAAGAAGTATACAACATGTCGTTCACTGGTTGTATTTTCAGCCACCTTGAGCTGCTAGAAAGTTTGGTCTTAACTTTTGAAAAAAAATCTTGGTTTTAACTTCTTTTTACTTAAAAATACAAAAAAAACACTTTATAAACCTCAATAAATTCATATATAATCTCAAAGTAACATTTAATTAATAAAAAAATCATCTCGAATTAAAAAAAAGAGCTTCAATTTACTTTTTATAGTTAGATGAGGGATAAAATACTTGTAAATGAATATTTTCTCTTTAAATGAAACCTTTAAGATCAAGATTGATTTTTTTGGTTGCTAAAAAGTTGAGAATCAATAACTTTATTTCTCAAATAATTTTCTTATATATATAAAATGAGAAATTAAAATGTAAAACAAATAAAAAAGGTCTGAAACGTCAAACCTAAAAAAATAAGGATGATGAATGAAAAACAAAAAATCTTTAAGGATTAAAATTTATAATTTATGCCTCATGAATAATAAAAAAACTATTTTTTTATTTTAATATCAAATTTGACCCTTATTGTTTTAATTTGTTCTAAGCAAGAGTATTAAATTCTATTTTATTAAATAATTAATTAATTTAATATTAAGATATTTTTATATATATCATAAAAACCCTATAATAAACTAACCAAAATAAATTATCATACTAAATTCTTAGTCAACCCAGTATAAAACAAATAATTTAATAATTCCTGGTGAACGCGATATAAAAGAAATAATTTAATAAGTAGAGTAGAAAATGCTTCAATTCTGGGTATACAGTGCTTCTTCATCTCTTCGTAATTGTAACGTAAAGTAATTATAATATAATTTGTAACGTAACATAATTGT
>Ga0325410_1006462_pt1 | contig 12860 bp, 12 predicted proteins | sample PopdelMetagenome_16_FD_206182 | JGI IMG/M metagenome (GOLD analysis project Ga0325410, IMG submission 206182) | Populus deltoides microbial communities from Bellville, Georgia, United States - Xylem-PdIQD-R3 | ecosystem: Host-associated > Plants > Phyllosphere > Stem > Wood/Secondary xylem... | reverse complement strand
ATAGAAACAAGATTTTTCAGAGAATTGTAGAGTAAAATGACATGATATTTAAACACATCAAGTTACGTGAGAAGATGTTCAAAACATTTAATTCAATGAGATTCGACATAAAACATCCACTCCAAATAAACAGGATTTGGCAAGAAAAAAAAAGAGAGAGAGAGAAGGAAATAAACGCTGTCTTGGCTTTTTCTACACAAAAGATCCTGATAATCTTTGGTGGATAACAATGAAGGATGGCACGGTACTGTGCTTGGTTCATAAATGGCAGTCACGCTCAATGTCACTATCAGACCTCAGCACATTAATATTTACACTTCTACTGGATTCACTTTCGCTGCACAATCACTGCATGCTTAATTTACACAAGTATATAAGAATTTATGGAGTCCAACAATATCAAATCAATATCTTAGATACTTGTACTAGTGAGGTTAATTGGATTACTTTAAAGGTGCCTTTTGCCTACTGAATAATAATGATTGCATTTACTATTTGTGGACCAGTACATTATAAGCAATATAAGAACACTTCAAACCGATAATACAGAAGCTCAAGGAGTTCCCTCAAGCACTTCAAACAGTACCATGGGTTCTCAGCCAATTCAAACCTTCAGCGTGGAAGAGCAGCGGCGGCGGCATCTTAACATGGAAGATGCTACTAGTCAGCTTGAGATGGCACAGTGGGTGCTGAATTCTCCTGATCCACCAGGCCTTTTGCAAGAGCTCGGTAGTTCAGTGAGAGAAATTATTTTCCCTCATGGAAAAAAGCACACTTCATCAACTGCGAGGCCAAAACAACAAAGCCGTGCCATGGAATTCTTGCAAGGGGTATTTCCAATCCTGAGATGGGGTAGGGATTACAAAGCTTCCATGTTTAAAAACGACCTAATGGCAGGTTTAACTCTTGCGAGCCTTAGCATTCCTCAGGTATAATGTGACTTCTAATTGTTTGGTCACAAAAGAATATTATGACCATGGTAAGGTTATATTTTCAGTCTCCTCTGACATGTATGTGTAAATTCTTTCTGGTAGAGTATTGGATATGCTAATTTAGCAAAACTTGATCCTCAGTATGGCCTGTGTAAGTTTCTGGGCTCAATTCTATCACTTTTTTGAGTTTTTCTGACTCTTATAATGCCTTGAAATTACTTCTTGCTAATATGTTATCCTAAACTTTGGATTTATTGACTTAGATACTAGTGTTATCCCACCTCTGATTTATGCTATAATGGGAAGTTCAAGAGAGATAGCTATCGGCCCTGTAGCTGTGGTATCTATGCTGCTCTCCTCCATGATTGGGAAGATACAAGATCCTTTAGCTGATCCAGTTGCCTATAGAAACTTTGTTTTTACTGTTACCTTGTTTGCTGGGACCTTCCAAGCCATATTTGGACTGTTTAGGTACGTAATGCTTTCAAAATGAACTTTTAACTTCTCATTGCTTTCTACTCCAGAGACCAGACCAGTTACTCAACCTTTATTATCTGCAGGTTGGGTTTTCTTGTGGACTTCCTTTCTCATGCATCCACTGTTGGATTTATGGGGGGTGCTGCCATTGTCATTGGTCTTCAGCAACTGAAAGGGCTGCTTGGAATCAGCCATTTCACCACCAAAACTGATGTGGTGTCAGTTCTTCACTCTGCTTTTACATCAATTGACCATCCAGTAAGTTCTGCTAGAAGATGCATGTTCCATGCCAAGGGTTCATAATTAGTCTTTCTTGAAAATTAATAAGAAAAAATGTCGTAAAACGACACACAGACATCACGAATAATTAGTGACTTGCTGAAATGATTCGTGCTTGGTTTTATTTTATTTTTATTTTTTTCCACTCTGTTCTTCTCCAGAATTCATTTGAGTAGATATATCAGAAAGAAATAGTACATCAGTTAAATTGTCACCGATTTGACAGTGTTCTTTTTTTTTACCTTTCTCTGCTGATCATGACAGTGGAGCCCATTGAATTTCGTCCTCGGTTGTTCATTCCTAATTTTTCTCCTAATTGCCAGGTTTATTGTAAGTAATCACATGCTAGCATCCCCGCGTTTTCATGTTCAAGCAAGTTTTTTCTGTTTCATTGACTAATAAGTATTGAGAAAACTGTTGCGTATGCAGGGAAGGAGAAACAAGAAGCTCTTCTGGTTCCCAGCTATTGCTCCTCTCGTGTCAGTAATATTGTCCACTTTAATTGTGTTTTTGACAAAAGCTGACAAGCATGGAGTTAAGATTGTAAGACACGTCAAAGGAGGCCTGAACCGGAGTTCAGTCCATGACTTGCAACTCAGTGGCCCACAAGTGGGGCAAGCAGCCAAAATTGGGCTCATTTCTGCCATTGTTGCTCTTACCGTGCGTATGCAAAACTTATGTCAAGTTTTTATCCAAAATTTTTTAGATAAGTTTCATGATGTTAGTTAAACATCTGCATCAGGAAGCCATTGCTGTTGGCCGGTCTTTTGCTTCCATAAAGGGCTACCACATTGATGGGAACAAGGAAATGCTTGCCTTAGGCTTCATGAACATTGCAGGATCTTTATCTTCTTGCTATGTTGCTACTGGTGAGCTCCATTGGCCACTTATTCTAGTCACTAAATTCACACCAAATCAGTGGTATCCAATCAACTATTAGCCTGTAAACTCATATAAAATATTTAACTGATTTCGACATACTTCTGCAGGTTCATTCTCAAGAACTGCTGTGAATTTCAGCGCAGGATGTCAAACATTGGTGTCCAATATAGTAATGTCTATTACAGTACTTGTCTCACTAGAGGTGTTTACTAGGCTCTTGTACTACACTCCCACTGCGATCCTTGCTTCAATCATTCTGTCAGCTCTTCCTGGACTCGTTGACATACGGGGAGCTTATTATATCTGGAAAGTTGATAAACTAGACTTCATCGCTTGCATTGGTGCTTTCTTTGGTGTCTTGTTTGCGTCAGTGGAGATTGGTCTTCTAGCTGCGGTAATTCCTATTAGTTTTCTGTTTTATTTAATTCCCAGTCTATTCATTTACAAACATGTAAGCCTCATCAAGAATCAATTAGCAAGACCATGAACAACAAAAAAACAAAAAAAAACATCTATCGAACTTTAACGCAAAACTCATATATTAATGTGTCTTTGGAACCATGTCGGTCGAATCCAGATATTCAAAGATATATTTGGAGGAACTTAAGAATCTCGTGACTGGTGGGTGCGTCTCATAATTGAGTTATAATCATTCATCGAGCATCTGAAATTGATGGGGTATTCTCATCGTTGGACCTATTGACTTCCAAGTCAGCTGCCATGTTCTGTTTCTCACAACTTCTTGCCCACCACAACTTTTTGTCGTATGGATCTGATAGGAGTTCGGAGCTAAAAGAATCTTAACTTGACTGGTGAACAGTCTAGCACTATGAAAAATGAGTTACTAGACGGGCTAGGATATAAGACCATATATCATATATGCCTGTGAAATCTGTACTGTTAGTGGAATAGTGGCTTGTAGTTGGGAATACTTTGGAATAGCGTAGGAATATTGAGAGTTTTAAAACCTCTCCCTGCTACTTATCAGTGCTTTATGGCATCTAAATTGTTTTCAATGCCTTAAATCATCAAGTTGATTCGATTTTACATAACAAGTCAGGTAACAGCTCGCAGTCGTTTTTCTTGAAGCGAACACTGAGAGATTCCATGGGGGAACCTTAAAAGAAGTACTGTGGCTTCACGTATTTGCTATCTGTTTGATGTATAATGTGTTAACACGTGATCATAAATTACAGACCCCCTTCCCCATAATTAAGGCACTAAGCTAAATGTTCAATCAGCATAGAGACTGTGTCTGACCACAAATTTGATGGATTGCAGGTCACAATCTCATTTGCAAGGATATTGCTGAATACCATTAGACCAGGCATAGAAGCACTTGGGAGACTACCAAGAGCTGATGTGTACTGTGATATGAACCAATATCCCATGGCCATTAAAACTCCCGGCATTTTAGCAGTCCGCATCAACTCTGCCTTGCTTTGCTTTGCGAATGCCAATTTTATAAGAGAAAGGTACAGATGTGTATGTATGTATATTTGGTTGTGGGTATATATAGTCTGTACATGACACAAGAAGGCTGAAACGAATTAGTGCAGGTTGATTAAATAATTAGCTAAGAATTGCTCTTTGTCTCAGGATATTAAGGTGGGTGACAGAAGAAGTGAATGAAATCAAAGAAAGCAACGAGAGAGGGATTCAAGCAGTAATTCTTGACGTGTCCAGTAAGTGTCTTGGATATGATTGAAAACAAACCCTGTGTTTTGCTTCAATGTTCTTCCTGAGCACAGATTGAACTTTTTAATTGTGTTTCGCTGCAGATGTAATAAACATTGACACGGCAGGAATTCTTGCGCTAGAAGAGCTGCACAAGGAGTTGCTCATTCATGAAGCACAAGTAAGACAAGTGACCTGCACAGCATTTTAGGATATATATACCATCCCAGTTTTCATAAATTTGTTTCTGATATCACAAAATAAAAATAATTAATAAAAAAAAACTCGCTCACTGTTTTCTTGCAGTTAGCTATAGCCAACCCCAAGTGGCAAGTGATTCACAAGCTAAGGTTGGCCAAATTTATAGACAGAATTGGAAGAGGGTGGATTTTCCTCACCGTCAGTGAAGCCGTAGATGCATGTGTTAGCTCTAAATTAACTGCCCTCGCAAACTGTTGATGCGGAGTTTGGCGGCCTCTTGCTTAATTAACCGAATAAGCTCTTTTGCATGGAGTAAAAAAAAAAAAGCCTCGTGAGAAATTGAAATATTTAGCATAAATGTGATCCTGTGAGCCTACTTGGAATTACATTTTTCATGGAGGTATGGTTGCGAGAAGTTTTTTTAAAAAAAGATGACTTGTTTAGTTCAATCCTATAATATTACAAGCCATTTGTTGCTTTAGAAAACAATAATATCAAGTACTTCATCACTATATTACAAGCCATTTGTTGAAATCAATACTCCATTTATTTACAATAAAATTATTATTCCAATAACAGTACGAGGGGAAAAATGATTTCGACATGATGATGAAGAAGAAGAAGAAGAAGAAGAAGAAGAAGTTAAATTGAATTTGCTGGTCTTGAGAACGCATGATAGAATTTTACGTGTGCCTTTTCATTTTCTTTTTAGCCATTAGACTTTAGAGTCACAAAAATTATACAACAGTACTTACGTAATGAAATAGAAACTGTCAGAAACGCAAATTGATATACAGCAGTTAATATTCCATTATTGAACAGAAACCGAATCGATTTCTATTACACACGAACTACACAAACTATAAAGAGGACAAGGTCGATAACTATGCAAGTCACAACACTAGTTTAGATATAAAACAAACTGTATGCAGAATCCACGACCTTGGGCAAACATTGATAGCACTGCTTGCTTTACATGTATTTCCTTGCGTTAAAAGTTTCTGAAATTAACCTTACAATTCAAAGATTGTCTGGTGCTCTTGATCATCAAGTCGAGGTACTTTGTTGTCCTCATAGCTTGCGTCATCATTTTCCACCTGTAGATGGGGGCTGCTGATTGGAATCTCCACCTGCTCACGTGGCATCATATCTGGAATATTTGGTCCCACCATTTCATGCTGGTTGCATCATCATTTTTTCCATTATCAATTGCAATGTTTTCCAGAATTCTTAGAAGAAGAAGAAGAATAAAACTCTCTTTAATCTGGTTTTTGCATCAATGTTTTCACTTGTGTTTCTTAAAAATGAGAGAAGCGAAAAGATAGTGATATTGGGGAACAAAACAGCTGATGATGCCAGGTCCATAATTATAAACTGGATACTACGTACTATGTTCTTTTGAACCTATCGATGTTAGAAAAGAACCTGAATTTGAGAGTTTAAGGAAGGTGGCATGGCAGTGGAGCACCGTTGAATTATATGGTGGCCACTGTGGAAAGTTTCCATCACCAGGCCACTCCCTGAAGTTGTGTGCCTCTGCATTTGAGTGACTTCCTTGCAACAACGAATCATACATTGTGGATGAAAGATTCCTGCACACGGTAGAAGAATCTCTGGCTTAATTTTGTTGACTTGGGAAAGTTAATTCTAAAACAAACTTATTAATAGTATAAACGAGGAAGTAAATAGTTTTCAACTATAGTCTAGCCCATCTAGAACAATATCTTAGTTATTTGCACTAATACAAGGAAATAATTAAGTGCGGAATTAAAACCTTAAAGCGTTCAGGGGAGTAGAAGCATTGAAGATTTGGGCGTGGTTGTGAGTTCCATGGTGCAAGGTTTCGGCATGGTCGCTACCAGCATCAGGCAACCAATTTACCATATCATTATTGAAAGAGCTGGTTGGCATCCCATGCTGTGAATCGATCCATGTGTTTGAGTTCAATATTTCACTCGTAAAAATCTCTTTCATGCCTACATTTTAGTTACTTAGCATATCTAATTATAAGTAAGTAAATTACCTCTAGTATTGATGGATTAAATGAAGATAGATGGTTGCTCAGGAGATATTCCTGTAACACCACAAACCAGACTCATTTTGAAAATTATAAATTAAAATAAGTATAAATTAGTTCTTCCAACCTTTCTTTGCATGACACGTGATAGGGTGTCAACAAGACGTTTGTCGCATGATTCTAGCTCCCCCATGGACGTGAATTTTATCGGGTCTGGCTCATATATCCTACGGTTTTAGGACCAATGGAGTTCACTTGCAGGTAAGTTTAGAACAAAAAAAGGCAAGAATAAGAATGGAGAACTACGTACCCTTCTTCTTCTTGTTATATATATATATTGTTTTTCTTTAATTGATCCTAACCTTATCTGTTCCTCTGCTAGTTGAAGTCGCTGCAGTAACCTTGCAATTTCATGCTGGAGTTCCTGCAGTGAAAATCATTAACTAAGTTGGCAACAATAAAAAAATGTTTTGACTGATAAAAAGGGTATTCCTTATCTCAACCTCCGAGTTAATTGCTGTTGGGCTTTCCAAGGAATGGAAGTGCATCGTTTAGGAACATTAGAAGAAGAAGAAGAAGAAAGATTAAGTTGTCACAAACAAATCATGAAAAATTAAAAAAACCAGAGAGATAGAATATAAAGAGAAATGGAGATATGAGAGACAAACTTGGAAAGTTGAAGGGCGATATCACTCTCGCTCCTAAGCTGTTGTAGTGTCCTAAACACATACTGCACCGGATAATGCATAACGTAATTGAAAATACTCAAAATCTCCGTACAATAAAACTGAGATCCCCCCTCTTCCCCGTCCTCTAGTTTTTCTTTTCCCTTTTTGGATGGGACTTGAGTGCACAAAACACAAACAAGAAAAAAATGGCAATAGAATGTTAACTAAGAAATTTATAATTACTCAATTACCTCTTTGTTCTGAATATCACTGCAACAAGAGAAACTAAAAAACTTCAATCAGGCAGTATTAACCATACAAACAAAAAGGAAAAGAGATAAAACAAAGAGACTCGGCATGGCTAAGCATACCGTTGATGTTGGCCTTGTTCAGGAAAAACTATAGCACTGCAAAGCGAAAAAAGAGTACTGTCATATATATGTTAGACTTAGTAACTATAAAGAAAGAAAAACAATAAATTTAGTACATAATCTCTCTTTATAAAATCGTACAGTTGTCTTTCTTGGTCAGGGAGATTAACGAGACGAGCTAGCACATCCTCAATCCTGATTATCCAACATGGCAAATAAAATTACAGCAACGAAAAAGATGATTCGAAGAAGAAAATGAAAATCGTGGAGTAGAACTACAGATGGAGATGAATACATGCAAAAGTATATGATAAAAAAAAAAAAAAAAGTGAGTGTTTTATTAGATTTTTGTTAGCTATTTAATGGTGGAATATCGAAAACACTGAAAAAATCTTGAAACCATAGGGGTAATATTAGAAAACGATAAACAGCTACGAGGAGAAAAGTGGAATATTAATGAATTGATAGGGGTGAAAGTGTACACTACTTAACTTGAATAGTTCCAAAAATCTAATTCCTGCATGCTTCAAGCAGAGCAGCAGTAGACCATCAATTCCGCACCCATTATGCAGGGCCAAGAATATTGTTTATAAGTCTACCCAGAGATCCTCATTAATCCCTAATTAGGTTATTCACTTTTACAATTGTTAGTACTGTTAATAATCACAACAGTTTTACCAAGCTTGAATTTTTTCTGAAATGTGTCACCATTGTACTCGAGATTTCTCAAGCTAAGAGAAAATTGCATGAGCTAGCTAGGTTTGATCACGTTAAATAAACCACTATTGATAGGGATAATCTGATAATATTTCCTGGCCTTTTGACATAATTAAAACCGATTCTGGACAATCACCTGTTTATAGAAATGCCTTTATAATCAAAATATATGTTAAGAGCATTGACAATTTTATGGCAAACTATGATGAGCTAGGCAATCAAGAAATGTAACAAAATCACGATTATTATGAATGAAAAGGGCTGATAACAAAAGCAAAGGACTTGGAGTTATCTGCGTAAGGAAATGATGAAAAGGCACAGGATGCATCACCTCTTTTTGCCAGAAAAGTGACTAAGACGGCCAGAGGGAGAGAACATGATAAGAGCAATATCAATGTCACAAAGGACGGAAAGCTCATATGCCTTCTTAATGAGTCCATTCCTTCGTTTTGAAAACGTAACCTGTCGATTGGTGTTGTTTTCTATTCTCTTGATCTCCAGCTTAACACGACCCTTTTCTTGATCTGTCTCATTTATGTACACATAGTCGCAAAAAAAGGAATGCTGAATCTTCTTTGTATCGCTTTAATTGGTTATTTTTAGAATAAGAGAGTTGTGCGTGACTCTATATATATGTGTATAAATGCATGGACAAGGAGAGCCTTAAAATCAAACAAGGGCTGTTATTTACCTGTGCGCGAGAGAGAGAGGTAGTAGATCATAAAATGGACGGAGATTGAGGGTTCTGTAAAAGAAGGGGTCATAGAACTGCGAAGATTTAGTGCTTGATTAGGTTCAGTTGTCTGTAGCTAGAATAGGCGTCTTGCTATTCTGGTGGTTGCAATCAAGATTTGGTTTTGTCGGTATTTGATATAAAGCCTCAAAATGCTCCCCTTTGCTCTGATTACCAGTAATTTAAGAGCTAAATATTGTTCTCTAAACCAAACCGTCAATTAACTCATTATTGCATCTCATGATGATCCAACAATACGAGTAAATACCAAATTTCCCAAAAAATCATAATATATGCTAAGCACGTAGTTGCTTATTAAACTGGACGTCCCATTTGGGATTTTAGTTGCCAAGTTCCAACGCCGAATTAAGGCCAAGTTATGGCTTTATCTGTCTGTGTTGTTTGATTTGTGTTCCTTTCCCATGAGAGCAGAAACGTGCTCGCCTGATAACAAAGTGCGACGTGAATATACCAGAACAAATTTCTCAGGATTCACTGAATTATCAACTGAAACAATCCATATATGTGGACTTCTTGGGGATTGGAGTTTTTGGACTCAATATCTTATGATATGATAGCTCAACTGCGGCGCCCGCACACTTCTGCAGCTTTATCATCCATGTCTCGGTTGTTGGGATCAGCATATGATCTTTGGGCTGTTAGCCTTTTGTTTTGTGTAAATTGATAAACCTGTTAGGGCACTCCTGTCCGAACCCCGAAATTTGTAACTGGCATAGTTTGGATCATCTTTTGCTCCAGCGCCAGAGGATTTAGAGTTCCACTATACCAACCAATTGGACTTTTGGTCCATGTCGATTGTATTAACTTTCCTTCTGCAGAAGAATAATAACCGGTTTAATATCGTAAACGGTATCCATGGACCTTAAGCTTACAAGACAGGGTTTGAAGAGCCCTGGGGATGATCATTTCATACCTGGCGACGTAATTGCAAGTTTGGATTGAGCACATCGATGGAGATGGAAGCCCCACCATGTTGAAGAGTCCATTACCTTCAAAAGCCCCTAAGAAGGTGTAGATAACTTCATACATCATGCGATAACCTCCTGCTCATCCTCCTTTTGAATATGATGCGAGAATAATATGCAATTTATCCTTAATAATCAAGTGTGTAGAAACTATATCAGTATAAAATGATTCCTTCGTAAGAATATATATGTTTAGTTGAATGAGTCGGTGAAATCAATCCAACAACATTGGCAAAAGATCGAGGGGATGTGTTAGACCTGCATCTGTATGCAGAAATGTCAAATGGTCGGTTCAGAATTAGTTCTTGTTTTGTAGGTGAAGATGCTTTGTAAAGTAGAAAAATTGGCTAATCGCATTGAGTAATGATAAAAAAAAATGCCTGAAGTTCCCTAATTTCATCTTCTCTTTCAACATACCAACTCGGATGGGAAACTCACTTCCATTGATATTGAATCCTTGCTGCACCAAGAAGCCACAAATTTAATAATGTGTTTTGGCCTTGTTGTGTTTGATGTGATGTGTTATGCCTGTCATGTTGTAAGATTAGATTATACACATCAAGCTGTTTGGTGTCAAAATTATTGTGATGTGATAGTGTCAGGATTGAAAATATTGCTTTAATTGTTTAGCAATTTACTTACTATCGTGCTCTATTTGAATTAAAATTATCATTAAAAACATAACTTAAATTAAAATTTAAAAAAAACTAAAATATGAATTGCTTGAAAATGATTTTAAAAAAACATAATTAAATTTATTTGATTTAAAGATATTTAAGGTTTTGAATTATATAATTAATAATTATATGTAAAAGAAAAAAGATTGAGATTGGTTAAATCATATTCCATGATTTTAAAGTGAAAGCTAATGTATTTTTTAATTTAAAAACAAATCACAGTCCAGTACTCTCAAAATTAAGCAACTAATTTTTAAAATCTTCACTAAACATTTTTGTCACTTTTGCGGATAACTAAACCAAATTAGACAAAGAGTTGCAGCAGCCAGCGCAGTCTCGTTTCTTTTCTCTGGCGTTCCTGAGTTCATCCATCAAGTGAACCCATGTAATTAATTAGGAGGAGGAAGATATTTAGATATAGTCTATGGTGACCAGAAAAGGCCGATACATCTGCCCATAAACGTAAAAGAAGTGCCTTAGCATCATGGAAATGTCAATCACAGCAAAAAAAGGAAGGGAAAAAAAAACACAACTACATAAATTATACAGAAGTAGCTGTCGCATAAACATGGATGATGGATCCATACTCTTTCATCTACTATATTGGCCATATCGAAACCTCCACGTATCCACAACAAATACTCGAAAGAATTTAGTAAACAAGATTATCAACACCAAATATCCCGATTAATTTAATTACCCTTCAACTTTACATTTTATTCTACAGTACTCCATATAATATTACATGATGGAGCAGGCATTGGGGTTCTCATCGCTAAACATGTTGGTGTAGTTATCGTCCATGGTGGTCTCGCTGATGGTGGCTGTGACCGGAATTGCTCTAACATGATTCGGAGGTGCTTTCTTGTCATAAGCCTGTGAAACATAGGGGTGTGCCACTAAAGTGTGTGGCACATAAGGCCACATCTCTACCTTCTTCTTTGTTGATTGAGCTGCCTTCAACAGTTTCTTTGGCTCTACGTTCCCAGTCACAGTCACCTTTTGTTGCTTCATGTCTACCTCCACAGATTTAACACCTGAAAGAAGGACATATATATTTTTGTAGGAAGCTCAATTTGTTTAGTCCCGTGAAAAGAACGCAGAGAATTAACATACAGAAATTAAAGGTTACAAGAAGATGCATGTACATATGTAGCCAGAGAGAAGGCAAGATCAATCTATGCACGGATAACTACCTACCCTTAACTCCGGAGAGGACACTCTTGACCTTGCGTTCACAGCCCTCACAGTCCATCCTGACTTTCAGAGCTACCGTTTGCATCTGCTTCTTTTTCCTTCTTCTCTTGACATTGCTCAGTAAATCAGAGAAATACTCCAAAGTTCCTGCAACTCCCATTCTGTGTTTCTTTTTCTCACTCTAGAAAGTAATGTAATTAATGGTTGATATATCTGATTTTAATTCGTTTCAAATATTGTGTATCAAGAGAAATGCTAATTGAGACAGAGTACAAGGGGTGGAGAGGAAGGATGATGATAAGTATTGACGAGAGGATAGTATATATTAACTCCAGTGCTATATATTATATATATATGTAGTAACCAACTGATACATATATAGGTCCAAAAGAAAAAATATAAAAAATAAGAAAAAAAATCTAGGCAAAAACACAAAATGTGGGTTCTACACTAGAACCTGCAAGAAACTTCCTCCCAAGCTAGCTAGCCCGTGTGGATTCTCTTCTTATTTAAAATTAAGACACTTAATTAAGGAAGAAGATTTTGAGGGCTACTCTTTTATTTATATTTAAATTAAAGTTGCTTGATATTTTTGGCAGTTGTTGTCTTAATCCGCTAAGTGAAAGCGATCTTCGATAACTAATTTGTTTACTCTTAGACAGATTAAATATATTTAAATTAAAATAAACCACAGTGCTTTAGCTAAACAGATTAAAAAAAAAGGCCATAATATAATTAAGAGTATATATACAAAACAAGTAGATAGACATGCATGGATATCTCATAAAAATAAACCAGCGCCTTGATAAAAGCTTCTTCTTCATCACAGGCGGCATCAAAGGGAGGAGGAGGAGAGTGGGTGGGTGGCTTTGAGTGAATCTCCAAAATCCAAATCTTTGTATGCATGCCTGGGTCCGGAGTTCGTCTCCTTGCAGGGTGCACGAGAGATAAAGCAACAGTAAGAAAAGCCGATCAAAATGAAGACATGCATTCAAATTTCAAGGAAAAGACTCTGAATACGCATGCATTTAATAATGGGGTCGTAT
>Ga0325410_1006461_pt1 | contig 12860 bp, 5 predicted proteins | sample PopdelMetagenome_16_FD_206182 | JGI IMG/M metagenome (GOLD analysis project Ga0325410, IMG submission 206182) | Populus deltoides microbial communities from Bellville, Georgia, United States - Xylem-PdIQD-R3 | ecosystem: Host-associated > Plants > Phyllosphere > Stem > Wood/Secondary xylem... | reverse complement strand
ATTTAATTGTAACAACTTTAAAATAAATTTTTATATTAAAAAAGAGATATAAAATGAAATATATCATATTTGTGCCCACTATTTCCATATCTTTCCTATCCTAAAACACTAAATAAACAGTACTATTTATATACTTTTTAAAGCACTCTTATTCTATGTGCCAAATATAAAAGCACCCTTCATAGATCCCCGAGTATAATTGCTTTGATTCTCTGACGACATTAATTATGAATCTGCTTTTAATTTATAATTAGGCTAGAGAAGAAAGATCCAATTTATTATCACAAAAGGTAGGTGAAATGATAGACACGCCCCGCAGGGCATCAGCAAGTTTTTTTTTTTTTTAATTTCTCTCTATAATATGTTAGCATAAAGCTCTACATACACACACATGCACACCCGTCAAAAGGAAATCTAGGCACGAAAGGCATACATAGAACCCTAGCTAGCTAGCTGTCTTCATATTTTATTTTATTTTTAACGAACATCATTGCTTGTGAACAAGTTAAAGCAAAATGAAGGGAAAAGTTGGCCTAGCAAATTTAAAAATCAACAGGCTGAGTAAGTCTATGTTTTCTTCTTGTGCTGGACAGTTCATCTCCTCACTTGTACAAACCAAAAGGCCTTACTATAATGAACTTAATTTGCCTAACTTTTGAGAGGAAGAAATACACTAAAATTATACTAAGAAATTAAACATATATATACAAGAAAAGGGGTTGCAAAGATTGATTCACAGAGCATTGATCATCATGTTAAAAGGTGTTGCTTAGGTTTCTTCATCGATGGGTTTTACCTTTTTCTTTTTGCATATTCCACAGAAGTTAATTTGTTATGCCCCGGAAACATGATGGCATGGTACTTCGTTCTTTGTCTTGATTTGTTTCCTTTAAACCTGCATCACCTACTAGGATATTCATATATAGAAGCTCAACTTAATTGTATAGAGATAAAGTTCCAATTTAATTAATTACTTTTAGTTTTAACAATCAGAATATATATCTCTCGATCGGCTACTGTATTTATATAAATAATATTATTGGATATCTGAGTTTCTGTTATAACAACACCATATCTATAACAACACCGTATAAATGTAGATATCTCAAGTTATGTTGAGTCGGATTTTAGATCGATTTTAATAATATTCATATTCTATTTATTATTTATTAGGTAAAGATCGAAACTATATAAAAAAATCACTCTCTTTGAATTGATATTCATCGAGTTTAAATTAAATGATGATACATAAATAAGATTTTTACTATAAAAAATCTAGATAAATATTCATATTGTACATTAATTAATTTCTTGTATTGATATGGGTATTCATTACCCAAGTATTATATATTATTTAAAGTCAAATCAAAGAGTAGAGTAATGCGTGTGCGTATAATACAAATATAAGTGTAATTCAAGTTAAGTTTTGTTAGAGTTTTACAATATTAATATTATATTCATTATTATTCATGGGGTAAAATATCTATATAAAAAAAAAACCACTCGTTTAATTTGTTTTGAGACGATATTTATCTTGCCGACGTTAAATCATATGATCCCAAGCATATCATATATATGCCAAAAAAACTTTAATCAAGATATTCCTATATATATATATATATATATATATATGTATATATTATAGACGATTTTGCAAACACAGTGGCAAGTCATTCAGAAGGTGATGCATGAAACATGCATTGTCCACACACATAAACAACAATGTTACGTCTGAGAATCTTGTAGTCAGATCGATAGTCAGTAAGCTTGTCATTCATGAATATATCGTATAGATCTGGAGGAAAAAGGAAACAGAACAAATTTCTTGAGTTTTGGCTTTTACCTTGTGGATAGATTTATTTTTTTTGGTTTCTAATCATAGTTTTTAACCTAGCTAGCTAGCTAGCTAGCTAATACGAATTGATTAGCTAGGTCGAAAGTGCTGAAGGCCAGAAACGACAAAACAAGAGATCACAGTTTTTTTAATGGTAAGCTCATATGATGAGAGGAGAGACAAGGAAACATTGATTAAAGCGGAATAAAATCTCGAAGAAAAACATGATAAGTATGATTAATTTATAACCTCTTAGTTTTATATGAAATTCGTGCCCTACCATCCCCTCCGATGAAGTGCTTTTCTTTCTTGAGTCTCATATGGCATGATCTGTATTATCACAAGGATAAGGTGAGCCCTGAGGTGGTAATATTCCACCCATCACGTCCGGCCTAGTGGCGATTCCCCCACATGTCGAGTTATTATTAGCCCCTCGTCGAGCCAACCAGATCGCTTAGCTATAGTGACGTGGCATGCTTGGTGATTTGATTAGTGATTTTACATTAGCATGATCTTAGAAAGTGACATGGGAGCCACTCCAGCCGTCCTCTTGATTCTTGGATGGCAATTGTTGCGAGTGAAATTCAACAATTCTTGACTTGTAAAGAGGTTCTTGCTCTGCATAAACGAAGCATCAATGGACATGAAGGCCCCTTGATACGTGTTTATGGCCTTCGAGGTGCCTCGTGTAATCATTATTAACCTATGTTAATTATGCTCTGCTTTCTTTATATATTAATGCTCGGTCTCCTTCTAGAATATTTATTGCATGTAATCAAAGATTAGGTTTTTCACCACAAATTAATTAATTAATTATCAAAAAGAACAATACATGTCACACTACACATTCACACCAGCTATACTTTCACACCATACCATATCGATCCCACAACTAGAGGTACGTGTTCGAGTGCAATTTCTACTCCTACCACAAAAAAAAAAAACATCACATTATTATAATCCCTTAAAAGAAACTCGAGTCCGGTACGGTAGCGTTTTGGATACTAGTATAGAACAATTGTTTTTTAAAATTTATTTTTGATATGAGCATGTCAAAACAATCTAAAATCATAAAAAAATTAATTTAAAATTTTAAAAATATTTTTTAAATACAAAAAGAAACATATTCTGATCCTTCAATACCAGAGACAATGCTTGCTTGTTTTGTTCGAAGATGTTGTCAAAATCCACCTCAAGGAAGCTGAAGTTAAAGGCGAGTCGGTAGTTGGATTTGTCAATGCAGTCTTTTTCATGTTGTTTTCCTTCCCGTATCGTTGTGTTATGTCATTTTCTTCCTATTAAAGTTTGAACTTAAGTTCTATTCACTTTACCTAAACAACTTCTAGCAGTAAAAAGTACTAACCCCACCATTCCAGAATACATATACAATGTATATATATACAAATACATTGTACGCATGCGCGTACACGCACACTTTACCAATAAAAATCTCGATCGTTTCTACTACTGTATTTATTTTTTAAAAAAAAAACAAAACCCTAAAACAATCCAAATTAACCTTATAAGGTATGATTGATGTGCACAAAAATGTTAATAGTAGGTATATGTTAACATTGAATGATGGAAAATTATTACACTGGATGGATTGGTGTAAGCAAAAAAATACGTTAAGAGTTAATTGTTAAAGTATTTTTTATTTATAAATGTATTAAAATAATATTTTTTATTTTAAAAAAATTACTTTTAATATTAGCATATTAAAATAATCTAAAAATATTAATTAAAAAAAATAAAAAATAAAAAATTATTTTTAAAATACAAAAATAAACAGCAAGATAAAATACAAGGACTGATGCCCATAAGCTGGCACTTCCATAGCACGTTGTTCTAAGCACAAAGTACACAAAGATTGTATTCAGATCTGGGGTTGCAATTATCAAGATGCTGATTCCTTTCAGTTTTCATGAGAGTTGATTACCCTAGGCAGTCCAAACCAGCGTGAAAAAAATATTATGTAATAGATGGTTATTTTTTAAAATATTTTTAGTTTAAAAATATATTAAAACATTGTTTTTATTTTTTAAAATTTATTTTTAGCATTAATACATTAAAATGTTATAAAAAATTATTAAAAAAAAAAACCTAAATAATTTTTTTGAAAACCATAGCCGTGGCGGCCAAGACAAACAGGCTTTTAAGAGAAGTGAAAGATGCTTCCCTCTGGAAGTGCAAATCTCTAACTAGGTGCTGTGATGCAACTTGTTTGCAAGAAAGTGAAAAAGGCAATAATTGAACTACTGTAATTTAATTGCACTTGCAAACAAATAAACAAGAGAATCCTTCAGACTTGTCACTTTGCTGGGAACTAAGGCTTCAAAACAACAAACAATAGAGAGGTAGCAGAGGAGTCTTTCAGTGCTTTCCCTCAAGCTGTCATCCCCATCTACAGTACTCTTCTTCTTACATCTTCACACTGGCACACATGGATTAGCACTTCACGCGTCTTATGGACCCATAAAAAACCCCACCTGATCATCCCTCCCTTTCAAATAAATCAAAGGGAGGCCCCATAGTGCCTCTCATCTGATCTCAAAGCAGATACGCGATGCTTACATTCCGACAGCCATAGATATGAGAAAAACGTAATCTATAATAATTCATGTATGGGAGACAAAGGTATGGGCATACCTGTCATCAGAGGCGGAGGGATACACAAACCGGCGAAGCCATTGAGTATCTCATTTTTCTAAATATAGACAAAGTTTCCATTAACATGGTAAGAGAGATAAATTTCGAGGCATGTTTGTCTTTGGTGGAAAAGGTGAGATTGTGGTTGCAACTGTTGGGAAAAAGGTGCAAAGATTTGTGAAATCTTTCTTTCCTGTGCCTTTTTCTCTTCAACTTGGCATCTGTGTTTGATGGCTTCTGTTATAAATGAAAGAGCACAAAAAGGAGAACCAAAAGAAAGTCATAACAAGTAGGCAGTCTTCATACGGATTCTTAAAACTGAATATTGGTTGACTCAGCCACCCAAAATCCTCACCTTTAAATTCTCCCCCCAACCCTTGGCTCCTCCATACCACTTCTTTTGCTCTTTTTGCATACAAACGTGAAAGAAAACCAGCTTAATCACCTTTCTTTCCTCAACTTTCCAACTGAAAAAATAAATGAGATATCCACCTGTGAGTATCCTCAAGCAAACCAATATGCTTTTCGTAAGAAGCTTCTTGATTTTGTTCCTGAGCTGCATGACCATAACAATAAACCTTTGTTTTTCCAGCAACCCTTCTTCGTTGAGAACCCTCTCCGTTGACGGGCATTTCAGCTTTGATGAAGTTCACCATGCAGCCAAAGACTTCGGCAATAGGTTTCAGCTACTCCCTTTGGCAGTACTATATCCAAAGTCTGTTTCTGATATTGCCACTACGATAAGGCATATTTGGCAGATGGGTCCTGATTCAGAGCTGACAGTTGCAGCTAGAGGCCACAGCCACTCACTCCAGGGTCAGGCACAAGCCCACCAAGGAGTTGTAATCAATATGGAATCACTCCAAGTTCATAAAATGCATGTTTACAGTGGAAACTATCCATATGTGGATGCCTCTGGCGGTGAGTTGTGGATAGATATCCTGCGTGAATGCCTCAAGTATGGGTTAGCTCCAAAATCATGGACAGACTACTTACATTTAACTGTTGGCGGTACTTTGTCTAATGCTGGGGTTAGTGGGCAGGCGTTTCGGCATGGCCCTCAGATCAGTAATGTCAATCAGCTGGAAGTTGTTACAGGTTCGTTCGAGTAAAATTAGTAAAATAGCGAAAAAAAGATTTTTCTTTTGTTTTTTTTTTTTTTTTTTTAGGAGAAGGGAGAAAAAACAAAAACACAGTAGGCAACACACATGGATGATTTGCATCTAGGCAAATGGGACCAGGGTCAAGTGAAGTATTCATGGCATTGTCCTTGCTATGCATGCTGTGCTAGACCTTGCTCCCACCAAAGATATTTCGACCATTGCCAATAATTTGATGTTCAAGTACAAAAATTAGAGTGTACGAGCACACACAAACATGCAAACATGGCATGAAAAAAAATATCATGTGCATCTCACAAATCTTCTGTAAAATAACTGGAACTCCGTGCAGGAAAGGGAGAAGTATTAAATTGCTCGGAGAAGCAGAATAGTGACCTATTTCACGGCGTTCTTGGAGGACTTGGTCAGTTTGGCATCATAACACGGGCAAGAATATCCTTGGAACCAGCACCTGATATGGTAAAATTATAGCCAATGGGTCCACGTAGAAGTTTTACTAAATCAAAGCAAGATAATGAAATAATGCCTCTAGCAGTAAGTTTCGTTTCTCACATCACAATTTCATATTTTGAATAGGTGAAATGGATTAGAGTTCTCTACTCGGACTTCACGACATTTGTCACAGACCAAGAGCGTTTAATAGGTGCAGAAAGCACATTCGACTACATTGAAGGATTTGTGATAATTAACAGGACTTCTCTCCTGAATAACTGGAGGTCATCTTTCGATCCTCAAGACCCAGTTCAAGCTAGCCAGTTTCAATCGGATGGAAGAACTCTATACTGCTTAGAATTGGCCAAATACTTCAACCGAGACAGGATAGATGCACTAAATGAGGTGAGCCACATGGTCCATTATCTTCTGGTTTTCATATATCAGTAAACTAATTAGGAAATCACAAACTAATTAATAAAATGGCATTTACTCACAGATCCATTTTTTATCATGCAGGAAGTTGGGAATTTGTTGTCTCAACTAAGTTATATGGCATCAACACTTTTCCTAACAGAAGTTTCATACTTGGAATTCTTGGATAGAGTTCATGTGTCTGAGGTCAAGCTACGGTCTAAGGGCTTGTGGGAAGTTCCGCATCCATGGCTCAATCTTCTTATCCCCAAAAGCAAAATAAACGATTTTGCCGATGAAGTCTTTGGCAACATCCTAACAGACACGAGCAACGGTCCAATCCTTATCTACCCAGTTAACAAATCAAAGTAACAGTTTGACAAAAGAATTAATTTCAATTTTGTGATTTCTCCAAGTTTTGTTGACTGATTGACTTACTGATTCTGATTTCAGATGGGACAACAGAACTTCTGCTGTTCTTCCAGAGGAAGATATTTTCTACTTAGTGGCTTTCCTTAACTCTGCAATGCCCTCGTCCATGGGAACTGATGGCTTAGAACATATCTTAACTCAGAATAAAAGAATTCTAGAATTTTGTGAAACAGCACGCCTTGGGATGAAGCAATATCTGCCCCACTACAATACACAGGGAGAATGGAGAGCCCACTTTGGCCCACGATGGGAGGTTTTTGCCCAGAGAAAATCTACTTACGACCCCCTGGCAATACTTGCTCCTGGCCAGAGAATATTTCAAAAGGGAATATCTTTCTCATGACACTAGCCATATACGTATCTTAAAAGGAAAAAAGCCCTTGTGGCATGTGAGGGGGATGCCTTAACCCGAGTAAATAGATAACTATCATGGTCTCCTGTCTTCTCATATACAGCAAGTGTAACTAGAAGGGTGCAGGGGCTAGTTGAATTTTTTTTCCATCAAACAAGCCAAACATTTCCAATATGAACTATTATTTATAGTAAAAGGCACTGAAAACAGTAGCCGTAGACGAAATGTATATAGTAATCATTTTGCAATTAAGTGTCGGTTATTCCTACAGTGAATCTAATTCTAAAGACAACAGTGATATCTTTTCTTGCAACAAGAGTTAGCTGATGTATGACAAAAGAAGAGCCAGGTCCCATTGCTCCAAATGTTTAAAGCAAAGAGAACCAATAAGAGAGTAAAAGGACTATAAACAGTAGATAGTATAGTGGTCTATCATGGACATACCTCAGACGTCTCAAACCCCTTTTGCAGCATTCAGTCTACACCAATGACAGAATGCCATATAGCAGTGCGAAACTGTTCTACAGTCATTGCCGTCTTAGGTGCAATACTGCAATCCAGGGGCAAAAGATTCAAGCAGGGTGAGTAGCGAGAGAAAAAAGCGAAAAACCTGAACAAGTCAAGTTTCTTTTTTTGGGATCGTTCTGGAGAGAACAATCACAAATAAATATCATTAAACAGGATCCTCCACATGATTATTCAGCCATAAACTTGACTTATTGGCAGCCAAGCACAAAAAAAATTATTTGTTTTCAGAAGAGTGCATTGTACAAGGTTGACCCGTAATGAACCGTAATAACAATTTGAAAAACAAAAAGAAAACAATTATCATAAATAACATCAGAAAATGCTAAGAGTTTACTATTAGTGTTGTCCAATAGACCTGTCTCATACACGCAGGTAAAGGATCCTCAATACATATCTTGCCAAGGATGTGGGATTGAAACCTGATATACTTATCCTTTAGTTCCCTAAAACTGAGCGAGGCTTGTACTTTAATGGTCCTACAAATCATTTGCCATGATTCTCTAATCCTTGCTTTCTCAATGAATGTTAGTGTGATGAATCTTTCCCATTTTCATTTTATATTCAACCAACGTCAGCCACAGAGAAAAGATCTAATGAGAAAAGCAAACTCAAAAGGGAGCAACATGCTGTTTACAGATTCTAACATATCAACATGTCAGACTATTAGGCAAAACTCTCAATGGTTCATGCAGTTCATTCTCTGCGTAATCACTGTACTTGCATATTCAAGCAAAAAGTTGCTAGGCAGACATGGACATCTCCATAATTTTATAGGTCCAGAATGCCTGCTTTAGTTTTTCAAAAACACTCAACCAACCGATGACACTAGTAAAATTACAGTAGCTACAGAATAAAGTGAATCTCTAATTTTCCATTGAACACTAAAGACCTTTAATATATAATACTTGCACTATAAGGAGCCAACCTTTAATACGGCATGCATGTGACGGGAGTTGACATATCAAATAAACTATTTAAATCTTTCATGATGCAAGCAATTTACATTACCACTTAACTAGAAGTTACAGATTTAAGATTCTATAAGAAAATTACAAATTGTCAACAATAAAATGCCAAGACATACCATAGATAGAATACAGTTTCTTTGCTACTTCAAATCAAGCATTTCATCAGTGAAAACTTGACCTACATGGTGCCCATTACTATGCAACAGTTATTCATAATAACAATCCAGAAAACAAAAAACAAACAAGTTGTGCAACTTCTCTCTGAACTCAAGAACTGAAATCAAGTAGTAAAGACTGCCCAGTGAAAGAGATAACATTAGCCAGTGGTCAATGGAATATGTATAGCCACCGTGGTGAGCTTTTTTTATTTTCTAAATTTAGGGCTGTGTTTGGTCCCAAATCCAATAATGACATTATGGCACAGTACTACTAACTATACATCTAAGTTCCTGTTTTATGGGTTATTCCAATAAGTTTCTGTTGGAAATTGCACAGAAAACCAATACCTTCGGATTTATTCATCTTGTTAACATTGAAATGCTAATTGAGCACCTATAAGCACAAATATTTGCTAACTGAGTAGCAAGCACACCGAGTTTTTTTGTTTCCATAAAATTCTATTGGAACAGTGAAAACAGATTCATAGAAAATTACAAAAAGGATAATCTTTCACCATGAAAATACAACACCTGGGCACTACTGAGTACTAGTATTTTTCTTCAAAAAAAAAATATACACACAGCATGTCATGTTTCCCAGTTCTTTTCTTCATATTACAATAAAATCTAAAGTTTGGAATACTGTATGTATTCTTCCATGTTCCATCTAAGATGGTGGCTCCTGACAATCTACTACTAATTAAAAGCATATCATTCAACATCATTTCTTGAATTTTTTAATTCATAAAGCATATATTTAGAGCTGTACCTGGCTTGTAAGAGGTTGCATTATTCAATTTCAAATCACTTTGACAGAGCACCTATCCAAAGTAGCAGTTACTGCCAAATTTTCTTATGACCTTCCAAGTCCACAGAAAAGTTTTGGTGGCGATATAAACATCAACATGTGTCTACCAACTGCAAAAGGACAAGTTCTGTTTTTGCTTATCCTGGAATAAGAAAAATGGCACAAGTAGAACTTATGCATTCCCTTAAATAAATAGTATCTACAGGAGCTACAGTTCAACAGCTCATCAACAATAGAATATGAAAATATAAAACATCAGTAAAATTGTCAATTGAGGAGGGAAATACATAGAAATTAAAACTTAAACAGGTTTTCAGCAATTCAATCCACAGAACTAAAATTTGAAACCTTAGCAAGGCTACTGAGAATTTGAAAGTGAAGATCTATAAGAATAAGCATATGAAATGAATGGGATAGAGGAATGAAAAAGATAGTCATCTGATATAGCTATTAAATTGCTGAAAATGTTACCAAGATATGCACTCAATACAAGCATATGAATAAAGAAAACACGTCATAATGTCTTCTATAAATCTGAAAAGATACATAAAAAACAACATCTGTAAGCTAGCATCATTTTAACATATAGACTTCATCAAGGAAACACCAAGCATAACACATCTCAATGTGCAGATTAAACAGCTAAACCACAGAACAACAATAGCATAAATGACAAAATTATGTGATGTGACATAGAATCAACTAGCATAAGCCACACTTAGGCCACCACTACTCATCTAAGCTCAAACACAAACTGCTTTCAAGAATATTCGTTGTTGAGTTCTATTCCTTAGGGGTAAGAGTTGAATCATTCCACATTTACATGTTTCTATGCTAACAAGAAAATATGCGGAGATATTCTGAATTTTCTTTTAAAAAAGATCAATATATTTCCATTACGTAAAAAAAGATTGATCTTTTATTTCCCCTTCTTTATACTAATGAAGTGGCACTGAAGAAACACATCTAAAAATATAATTGGTAAAGGACCTTTTTGGTCTTTTTTTTAAGGCGAGAGCTTTTTATGTTATTAAAAAAGGAACAGAAATTCAAAAATGATTAAACCAAAAAACCTAATCTGTTGAGATCTTTACTGTAGGGAGAGAGTGAAGAATATTACTTAATACATTGATTTAAGTGCCTTGTGATAAACCGAGCACAAAACAAGTTCCATATCAGTGTAAAGAATATAAATGTTGACAAGCATGACTTTAGACAAATGCACGTTGAAAGAATTGGCAAGGTTTATATCTTTAAGGTGCAAAATAAATTAGGCAATACTGGATGCTTCAATCTAATACAGGTTAAGACCCAATGTTTTCCCTGTAAATCCAACATAAATTTGGGTTTATGTAGATCACTATACAATTTCAGAAGAAGAGAATGCCTCTCATTTTAGTTCTATAAGTTCTTTTACACTAAGAAAAACTGTTTCATATTAGGAAAGCTAACTATTTTAAAAGCCTGAAAAAAGCCTTCTGATTGATGAAGTTTCCAATGCAAGGGAAAACCATTTTCCAAAGTGTCACTGGTTTAATTCCAGAACCAAACACAAATGTTCTCTAACTGGGCCCTGATATGGCAGGATCAAGCAACTGTGGAGAGCTCAACTTGTCCCAGTTGCATTTTTGGAAAACTTAGCAAGTGTGGAGAGCTCAACTTGTCCCAGTTGCATTTTTGGAAAACTTGTCCAATCAACTTCAAATGTCAGGCCAGCTTATCAGAGAAAGATAAATAAACCCAACCAAGAACATATCTGCGGTACAACCAGACCTGGACAAATGGAAAGTAAGCTCTCTCGTGGATATCAGCCATGGACAAGACATGACCTAATTTGTCCAATTTCAAAGAATGATAAACTTTGGCGGTCGAGTAGAATCAAGATAAAAGCAGGGAGGACGGGGTGATTCATGCAATCACAATGCACCAGCCTCTTGTGATACCAAGACGCACACTACAGCTTTGCTAAAAAAAAACGGTGCCAACCAGTTACAAAGCATTAAAGATGTTCTAATTACCTTTGAAGTTAAGCCAATAAACCCCTAGCATTCTGCTTCTTGTCTCCCTTCATTGTTTCTGTTAACCAAGACTCAACTTAACTAGCAAATCCCAATTAATCATTGAAAAAACAAGATTCTTCCTCTTCCTCTTATAATAGAATGATCTGCTTTGAGAATCTGAAACCCAAATTCCATTGACGCTTAATAAGAGCTCTCTATTGTTCCCCACTAAGCCATTTGACAATTTGAAGTGCAATACTTAATCAAAGGTAAATCAATTTTACTTGACCAATATCATCCAAGAAATACAGAGGACCATTCAACATATGAGACAGCCGAATCGAAACATAGTCCCAACTCTTAAAAAACTTAGTAGCAAAGACAATTTTTATCAAGATAACAAGGATTGGCATCTGCTAAGAAATTTAACAAGAACAACCAACAACACCCTCCTAAACAGACTACAACACCCATATTATAGCTCATATTCGCAAAAACAAACATCTCAATCTCCAGAAAAACAAACCCCAAGAAGCTCTTTTTAATGCATACAGCATGGGAAAAGACATAATGCCGAAGAAAATAAACTCAAAACAACAACCCTCAACATATTTGTTTCCCTGCATTGTCCTGTCCTACATTACATCAATTCTTGCACAAAAAGCAGCACAACATGATCACTTTAAAAATAAAAAACCCAGAAAAAAAAAAAAAAAACAAGAACTAACATGAAGAAGGACCTGTGATCAGATGTTGAGCTAAATGCCATTCCATTGGTCTCTTTCTCTGCAACCCATCTTTCATTTCACAAAACCAACTCCGTCCACGGTCACGGCTCATCACAGCTAACTAGAATATAAGTTTGACAAAGGTTGTCGGTGTAGCCCAGTTACTGTCTTGGGTAACATTGGACTGGGCCTTCGATTGAGATTTTGTCCTGGTTTTTTTTAGTTATAATTTTTTTATTGAGACCCATCTAGCTTTTTTTGCATTTTGGAGGACAAGCCCATTAAACGCTTAAAAGAATTATTTTCATATATTTAAAAATATATATTTATCTTTATATCTTCTATATAAAATATATTTATATCTATTTTATATTATCTTTTTATTATAAAACATTAACGGAAACGCAATCATAGTCTTCATGGTTGGTGTGTCTCA
>Ga0325410_1006459_pt1 | contig 12863 bp, 9 predicted proteins | sample PopdelMetagenome_16_FD_206182 | JGI IMG/M metagenome (GOLD analysis project Ga0325410, IMG submission 206182) | Populus deltoides microbial communities from Bellville, Georgia, United States - Xylem-PdIQD-R3 | ecosystem: Host-associated > Plants > Phyllosphere > Stem > Wood/Secondary xylem... | reverse complement strand
TAAGTTAAGTTAATCTTTATTTTCAGTAACAATAAATAGCTAAATAAATCTATTAAAATAAATAAAAAAATAACAAGTAAAATTAAGCAAATAATCCAAAAATAACAAGAAACTAGGTCTGATTTCAGTATCTTGATTGATACTTGCTAAGTATTTTCTAAGTATTTGCTAAGCATAAATAGCATTAACGAACTTCAGAGTCCGTTTGATATTTTTCTAACTTTTACTATTTTACGTATTCCCGCAATAAATAAAGCCAGCAAAGGCAGATGTGTGTGTCTATATATACATGAACTGCTGATTCGATTTGAACACCCCATTTCTACGATTCAATAACTTCAGGTGCAATAATTTCTCTCTCCGATTGCTGCAATTTCATAGCTAACTCTTCTTTGCTTCTTTCTTGTTTTAATTTCATGTCTTTACCAATAACAACAATGTGAAAGCTTTGTTTGTTTCATGTTTAACTTCAGTTGCTATTGTCTTATGCTCTCTCATTATTAAGCTTAAATTGCTGTATTTTCTTCGATGATCACTTCACATGTATCAGCAATTGCTAATTGATTGTTCCTTAATTTCTGCAGCTGCCATGACAGAGCCAGAGTCTTCTCGCAGTAGACCGGTAGGGGCCTATGATGTCTTCTTGAGTTTTAGAGGAGAAGATACTCGCAAGACATTTACAGATCATCTATATACTGCCTTAGTCCAAGCAGGAATCCACACTTTTCGAGATGATGATGAACTTCCTAGAGGAGAAGAAATCTCCGATCATCTCCTCAGGGCTATTCAAGAATCAAAGATATCCATAGTTGTCTTCTCAAAAGGATATGCTTCTTCTAGATGGTGTCTCAATGAACTTGTAGAGATTCTGAAGTGCAAAAATAGGAAAACCGGTCAGATTGTTCTTCCTATATTCTATGACATTGATCCTTCAGATGTGAGAAAACAGACTGGCAGTTTTGCAGAGGCATTTGATAAGCATGAAGAGCGTTTTGAAGAGAAGTTGGTGAAGGAGTGGAGAAAAGCTCTTGAGGATGCCGGAAACCTATCTGGATGGAGTCTCAATGATATGGCAAATGGGTATGCCTTTTTTCCAAATTTATGGAGTCAATATACTTTACATTTTTTAATGTGAAACAATAAAATACTTAATTGACTCGCTATCAATGACTTGCTTTTGTCTATGAGCAGGCATGAAGCAAAATTTATCAAAGAGATTATCAAGGATGTGTTGAATAAATTAGATTCCAAGTACTTCTATGTTCCTGAGCACCTAGTAGGTATGGATCGGCTTTCTCGCAATATTTTTGACTTTGTAAGTACTGCAACAGATGATGTACGCATTGTGGGCATACATGGGATGCCAGGAATAGGAAAGACGACAATAGCAGAAGTTGTATTTAATCAACTCTGCTATGAATTCGAGGGAAGCAGTTTTCTTTCGGATGTCAATGAAAGGTCCAAACAAGTTAATGGTCTTGTTCCTTTACAAAAGCGACTTCTTCACGATATTTTAAATCAAGATGTTGCAAACTTCGATTGTGTTGATAGAGGAAAGGTTCTGATCAAAGAACGACTTCGTCGCAAAAGAGTTCTTGTTGTCGCTGATGATGTGGCTCATCCGGACCAGCTAAATGCATTGATGGGAGATCGAAGTTGGTTTGGTCCCAGAAGTAGACTAATTATTACAACAAGATATTCAAGTTTACTTCGTGAAGCAGATCAGACATATCAGATCAAAGAATTGGAACCAGATGAGGCCCTTCAGCTTTTCAGCTGGCATGCCTTTAAGGACACCAAGCCAGCAGAAGATTATATTGAGCTTTCGAAGAAAGCAGTTGGTTACTGTGGAGGACTTCCTTTAGCTCTTAAGGTTATAGGAGCTCTTCTGTACAGGGAAAACAGAGGTAGATGGGAACGTGAAATTGACAACTTGAGCAGAATTCCAAACCACGATATTCAAGGAAAGCTTCTAATAAGTTATCACCCACTTGATGATGAACTACAAAGGGCATTCCTTGATATTGCATGCTTCTTTATTGGTATAGAGAAAGAATACGTCGCAAAAGTGCTAGGAGCCCGTTGCCGTCTCAATCCAGAAGTTGTTTTGGAAACTCTCCGTGAAAGGTCTCTGATTCAATTTCATGAGTGTAACATTAAAGATGAAAGGTGGTTATTAACCATGCATGATCTATTACGAGACATGGGAAGGGAGGTCGTCTGTAAAGGGTCTCCCTTGCTTCCTGGAAAAAGGACCAGAATTTGGAATAAAGACGATGCATGGAATGTACTTGACCACCAGAAGGTAAGAGCTCAATGCATACACGAAAGCATAGCCATGCGTATTTTCTAGTCAAACTTATTACAAATAATTGTATTAAAGCTGTATTGTTTTTTTTAGGGTACGGATGTTGTAGAGGGTCTTGCACTGGATGTCAGAGCATCAGAAGCTAAATCACTTAGCGCAGGATCATTTGCAGAAATGAAATTCTTAAATTTACTCCAAATCAATGGAGTACATCTCACCGGATCCTTCAAACTGCTTTCTAAAGAGTTGATGTGGATTTGTTGGCATGAATGTCCTTTGAAATATTTTCCATCTGATTTTACCGGAGACTACCTCGCTGTTCTTGATATGCAGTACAGTAACCTCAAAGAACTATGGAACGGAAAAAAGGTGCGAAACATGCTACAATCCCTAATATTTCTCCAATATGTAATTTATATTTACATGTTATGACTTTCTATGATTAATTTTCATTATTTTGCCTTCTATTATGACAGATTCTCAACAGGCTAAAAATCTTTAATCTCAGTCATTCTCAGAACCTTGTTAAAACACCAAACTTGCACAGTTCAAGTCTAGAGAAACTAATTCTGGAAGGTTGCTCGAGTTTAGTTGAGGTGCATCAATCAATTGGACATTCGACAAGCCTTGTTTTCTTGAATTTGGAGGGATGTTGGAGGCTGAAGAATCTTTCTGAAAGTATTAGTAATGTAAAGTCTCTTGAAACTCTGAATATTTCTGGGTGTTCACAACTTGAGAAATTGCCAGAACGCATGGGTGATATAGAATCCTTAACTGAGCTGCTAGCCGATGGGATTGAAAATGAGTAACTTCTCTCTTTAATCGGACAATTAAAGCATGTCAGAATGTTATCATTGCGTGGATACAATTCGACTCCATCAAGTTCTTCTTTGATTTCAGCAGGTGTTTTGAATTGGAAACGTTGGCTGCCAACATCTTTCATGATGAAACGTCTTGAGCTTTCTAATTGTGGTTTGTCTGATCACGCAACCAACTGTGTTGATTTCAGTGGTTTGTCCTCTCTAATACTATTTATTTTTTTGTGTTCTGGGTTGTTCTTCACGGGTTTTTTTCTGTTTTTTTTTTGGGTTTTCTTCTCTGTTTTCCCCTCTGATCTTCCTCCCCTCCTATCTGGGTATATTTTTTTTCTGTGTTTATGCTCTGTTTTGCTCTGCTTGTTTCCTCACTGATTTTCAGTTCCCCCCTCTCTTATTCGCAATGACTGGGATAAGTATTTATAGTGTAAGAGTCCTATCACTTGGAAGAAGTAAAGTTTCAATCAAACTCATTTTTTTTTTTTGAAATTCAAATTAAAATTGAATTCAAAATCAGACAACTTTCATTATCTTAAAGGTAAGGATTATCTTGAAAATAAAAATCATTTCAAAAGTATTTCAAAAGTAAGGATTATCTCAAAGATAAGAATAGAATGACAAAAGCACATTATAGTTCTTAATTTTCACGCAAGTTGACAAATTACACTTTTCATCGAAATAAATCTCTGATCTTTTAATTTTACATTTTAAACCCTGTAAAAATTAAATTAAAAGCTAATGTGCCAAAATTGAGTTATGACAATCTCTTATAGAAATCTCTTTATTAAATCATCAAAATATCAGAGTATATTTCCAAATACTATTGCTACATCAAAATATCAGAGTATATATATATATATATAAAATAGAAACAATTAAGTAGAGAAATTATCGAGAGAGAAATTAAGAGGAGCAAAAGGACATTATCCTCCAGCTCATCATCAGATCACACGAAAGGAACGCAAAAAGACATTCCCTTTCTTGTCATAAAGTTTTGAATAGAATGCCCATCAAAAAGTACTTTCGTGCATTATTGTCATAAAGTTTTTCAAACTTCCAATATAGAGACAGAAATTTAAAAAAAAAGAAGCAAAAGGAAACAACCCCCACCCCATCTTTATTGTTCCCTTTCCCTTCTTTACATGGCTTCCTCAATGAAAAAGCAAGCACTAATGCACCTTCTCCACAAGCTACCCCCTATTTCGCCACTATATAATTTTTGACACGCCTAATCAGAGTCTTTTTTGGAAATTTACATGGTTTGATTTTGACAGTATCAGATTAGACAATTGCATGGAAATGGTCTTCTTAGTTTGCCGTGTGGAAAATTATGTCATTTACGGGGCTGCTGGACAGAGTGTCTATTGATAATTTTACCTTCTATGCAGTGACCGGTAATTTTACTCGAAAATTTCTAGTAATTTATAAAGGAAATTTTTACTGTATATGAATTGAAAAACTATTATTGGCTGACTTCTTGCAAAGTATTCGCAAGAAAGCTGAAGAATTAAAGTTTTTTAATTTTTAAAATTATAATTTAAAATTGTAAGAAAAAAATCAATTATTTTTAAAATTGTTTTCAAAAATAAAACATCAACTATTTATATAATTACTAAATCTATTAAGATAAATCCAAAATAACTAGTAAAATCAATAACTTGCATTGACGAGTGTAATAATGTGGAACCACTCGCAATAAATAAAGCCAAAAAAGGCAGACGAGTGTGTCTAATTCATGACTTGCATTGACTCAAAATTAGCACTAGAAATTCCTAGTTTCGTGGTGCTTTCTCGGCCTGCAAATGAATAGAAAGCATATCCTTTTATCCTTATTAAAGAATAATACAATTAACAAAGCATATTTCAATATCCTAATTGCTAACCTGATACATATTTCAATGTCTCAAGACATATGGCCATTGATAGAAAGGTGTGTTCAAGCAAAATCTTTTTTTATCTGTAGCGACCTCAATAATGTTATATATCGCGTGGACCCAGTTATTGCAACCACCACGAAATTACCACTCCAAATTCCTTTTTCTCTGTATATTATTAGAAAAACTATCATTCACTGATTTAATTGGAACTTATTTGCGAGAAAGCTACAAAGAATTAGAGTTTTTTAATTTATAAAATTATAATTCTAAATTCTAAAAAAAATTCAATTATTTTAAAAAATAAAACATCAACTATTTATATAATGGCTAAATAAATCTATTAAAATAAATTGAGAATAACTAGTAAAATCAAGCAAATAATTCAAAACTAACAACAAAATAAATATATTTTCTAGGTCTGATTTGAGTATATTTTTTTATCTTAATTGACTAACTTGCTAAGTCTTCACTAAGTATAAATGAACATCTCACCGGATCCTTCAAATTGCTTTCTAAAGAGTTGATGTGGATTTGTTGGCATAAATTTCCTTTGAAATATTTTCCATCTGATTTTACTTTGGACAATCTAGCTGTTCTTGATATGCAGTACAGTAACCTCAAAGAATTATGGAAGGGAAAAAAGGTGAAAAACATGCTGCAATCCCCAAAATTTGTCCAGTATGTAATTTATATTTACATGTTATGACTTCTTATGATTAATTTTCATTATTTTTCTCTCTATTATAACAGATTCTCGACAAGCTTAAAATTCTTAATCTCAGTCATTCTCAGCACCTTATTAAAACACCAGACTTGCACAGTTCAAGTCTAGAGAAACTAATTCTGGAAGGTTGCTCGAGTTTAGTTGAGGTGCATCAATCAATTGAAAATTTGACGAGCCTTGTTTTCTTAAATCTGAAAGGATGTTGGAGTCTGAAGACTCTCCCTGAAAGCATTGACAATGTAAAATCTCTTGAAACTCTGAATATATCTGGGTGTTCACAACTTGAGAAATTGCCGGAACGCATGGGTGATATGGAATCCTTAACCGAGCTGCTAGCTGATGGGATTGAAAATGAGCAATTTCTCTCTTCAATTGAACAATTAAAGCATTGCAGAAGGTTATCATGGCGTGGAGACAGTTCGACGCCACCAAGTTCTTCTTTGATTTCAACAGGTGTTTTGAATTGGAAACGTTGGCTGCCAGCATCTTTCATTGAATGGATATCAGTGAAACGTCTTGAGCTTTCTAATAGTGGTTTGTCTGATCGCGCAACTAACTGTGTTGATTTCAGTGGTTTGTCTGCTCTAGAAAAAATGGATCTAACAGGAAACAAATTCTCTAGGCTGCCTTATGGGATCTGCTTCCTTCCCAAGCTAAGGGATTTGTCTGTTGAGGGATGCAAAAATATTGTATCAATCCCAGATCTTCCCTCAAGTTTAACGCGTTTGAGTGCATCTTATTGCAAATCATTGAAAAGAGTAAGAATACCAAGCGAGCCAAAAAAAGAACTAGATATATTCCTAGATGAAAGTCATTCGTTAGAAGAGTTTCAGGACATTGAAGGTCTAAGTAATAGTTTCTGGTATATTCGTGTTGATGACCGCAGTCATTCACCAAGTAAATTACAGAAGAGCGTTGTTGAGGTACTATTTCTTTCTGTCTCTCTTTCGCACAAAAAGAAACACACATAATTGGCACATACATTGATTAATGTCTAAGATCCTAGCATTTCTTGAAATCAATATGTATACAGGCAATAATCATTATTATTATTATTTTATTTTAAAAAATAAGTATCATCTTTAATAATATTTTTTATTTTTCTTATTTAATCTAAAAAATTAAATATTATCTTTAATAATATTTTTTATTAAATATTTAAAGTCTGATTGGTTTTATTTTTTATTTCTTGATTTTATGATAATATATTTATACAGGCAATGTGCAACGGTCGTCACGGGTATTTTATTCGCCACACTCCTGGTCAGATGCCAAATTGGATGAGCTACAGGGGAGAAGGACGCTCATTGTCATTCCATATACCTCCAGTCTTCCAAGGCGTAGTTGTTTGGGTTGATAAGGATGATAAGGATGCTCACATTATTATTATTATAAGAAATAATAGAAATGGTATTCTCTTGTTTCAATGTAGGCGATGGGTTTATGATCCAAAAACTGGATGTATAAGATACATAAGAAGAAGTGAAATGGCAATGGAAGATTACTGTGCAGATGACGAATTGGAACTATACATTTATTCAGAGCCATCACCGTTGGCAATGGCAATGGCAATGGAGGATGCAGTGATGCCTTCATTTGAACCGTCTACACCTAAGCAATGTGGGGTCCATGTGATCGTAGGAAAGTCAGATTCATTTGAAGAGTTGGCAGTGGGAAGAGATGCAGTGATGCTTCCTCATCCTCATTGTGGTTCGATTACAGCGTCTACACCTAAGCAATGGATTGACTTTTTATTTGCGAAGCTGCAAAACCATAACCTCAATTTAAGGCTTTTTGGTAAGAATACATATTTCCTTTAGTTATTTCTATTTTAATATTCTATTTAATTTAAGAGATTAAATATCATCTTTAATTATTACATTTTTCTTATTTAATCTAAAAAAATAAATATTATCTTTAACAATATTTTTTATTAAATATTTAGAGTCTGCTTGGTTTTAATTATTTCTTTTCTTGATTTTATGATAATATTTTTCTTATTTAATATAAAAAATAAATATTATCTTTAATAATTAGATCTATCGAATATCACTTAAAAAATAAATTGTAACTTTAATAATTATTTTTTGAAAAACAAAAAGCCAACAATCACTAACTTATTTATTAAAATCACTTTAGTTTATCTAGAAAATATTGAAAATGATTTTTTTTTACATTAAAGTAAAAAAAAATAATGTTTTTATATTTTATTTCAAACTCGATATTTTAAAACAAAAATGGAAAAGATGTGATTTTGACCTTTTTTATTATAAAGTAAGTTTTTTAATTAAAAGTGATGGGAATTTGTTTTTATTGCATGTACAATCATGCACATTTAACTTTCTTTTTAAATTTGATGGTTTTTTAGTACGGGAATGACTTGAAGATGATTTTACATAGAGATGCTTGAAGTTGCTCCAAATCAGTACGATACTTTCATCTGACATGTTGATATGTATTTGTTGGCTTGAAGATTATTTTCCAAGCTTGGAAGTTTTATTGAATTCTCTTTGAAATCTTTTCCATCCGCTGGACAACCTAGTTGTTAATTATTATGCATGATGTAATTTATATTTTCAAGTTACAAATTTTGATGAATATTGTTTCATTTCTTTCCTCACTTCAAAAGATGAAAATCCTTGATGTTAGTTAGAAATAAATTGGTTTTCTAGGAAGAGATTATTGATTGGAATATAGTATTTGAATTGGTTCTTCATCATTTACTGTTATATATAATTTAAAATAATTGATGAAAATACATAGAAAAGTTGTGAGAGCATCCTTAATTAGTCTAGTAAGTAAAGTGTTGTTAGTTTTGACTATAAGATCTTGCTATGTATTATTGCATGGTTTTTACTATTTTTAGGCATTTTTCTTTTTGTATATACAACTTTTGTTTTTCTTGCCGCTTGTCATTAGCTTTATGGCACCAACACCAATTAATAATAAATCTTGAACTATTATTAAATAAAGAAAAAAATATAAACATGGTTAAAATACCAAACTTGAATTGCTCAATCCTAAAGAAACCCTATGACAATAATCTAATTTAGAAAATAATTAATTTATCCTTGTAGTCTAAGAAGATAGTATTTAATTCTTATGTTTTCATATACATCTATGATTTAATATGTTGATTGAAATTGGCAAATGAGTTTACTCACATATTGTTATATTGGTTTTGAGTTCAAATAAATATTTAAAAAGGGAGTTTTTTCATGAATGTAACCCTTCATGTATTCAATATGAATGATGGATGATTTTGCTAAGAATTGGTTGGTAAAAAACTTAATTTCGATATATAAAAACTGAAGAGACAACAATAAATAAAGAGACTAGTAAAGATTTTATGTGCTTTCTTGTTTTTTTTTTTTAATTGGATTACCTTTGTCTTTTGTTTCAAGTAAAATTCTAGTATATATCACTAAATTAAGAATTAAAGGTCTAATTATACGAAACACAATTTTAAAGACTACATCAACTACATTTCATATGCTCAACTCTAAGCAAATTGAAATTTCAAGGCCATTTGTATCTTGAAAACACAATCTCAATAATCTTAATATTGAATTATTATTTGTTGAGTTGGAAAATAGCACTAAGGAACAAAAAAGCCGTACTGTTTATCTTCTTGGCATTGTTCAAAGGAACGCAAAAAGATACTCCAATTGTGAAAGATTATTATTGTCATAAAGTAAAACTTTCAATATAGAGAGTGAAATAAAGAGCAAGAGCAAAAAAATAATTCGTGTGTGTATTAGCTAAATGAAATGAAGATTAGAGTAAAAAGGATAAAAAAAAAAAAAAATAGAGAGAGAGACTCGTTAAGATTTTATGTTGGTGCTCAACATGTTCTTTCTTATTTTATTTTTTTTTAATTTTATCTTAACGAGTGAAATAAAGAAACACTCCCCCCATCTTTCTTGTTCCCTTTCCCTTCTTTACATGGTTTACTCAGTGAAAAAGCAATTAAACACCCCATTTGATTTTCAATCAGTATGAGAGTGAGAGAGAGAGAGGCCAAGGTGGTCCTTGAATATTTTCTTCTTTTTTGTCTCGCTCACTGGGGCAAACCATTTTTTTCAAAATTTTGAATAGCATGCCATCAAAAAGAATTTTGAATAGCATGCCATCAAAAGGAATTTTGTTCAATCCCAATCCCACATTGTCTGTAGAAGTATTTACTTTTGACTGTACACTTTGTTATTTTCCAATCCCTCCCCAGTTCTGCAACCATTTCTCTACTTTCTATGCTCTTGGCTTGCTAAAAACTAAAGAAAACACATTGCTCTAGTTGCCTGCCTTCACTCTTCAGATTGCTCAACAAATCCCTTGAGACCTTCTCCATAGTTAACACATCACATAATGGCTACTCTAAAAAATTTAGCCATAAACATTGAACACCTTAAGCAATCAACGTGCCTTCCTTCACAATATGCATCACCCATAAATCTTTCTTTTGGGATGTCGCCGGGAGTTTAATTTCCGAGTGTAAAAATTATGTATAAATTTCTATTCTTTCCTTTCATCCATTACTTGTCCTCTATGAAGATTCTATGTATGAAATCTCGGAATCTTTTCGAGTATAACTTGGGATCAACAGCTGAGATGGACGTGGGATCCACTTCTAAGGACTTGTATGCATGCTCTAGCTTTTTGCTGATATCATAATCCTAGAGATACCAAAGTGAAGAACTACATCTCACAATCACCAAAATTCAAAGTAAAGTAACGGAGAAGAAAATCTGATAACAATGAATGATCACTCATTAACCACAGCGAATCTTACGCTTTGAAAACACTTTTCACCATCAATTTTCCTTTTCTCATTGATTTTAAATCTTCCAGGCAGATAAAATAGCATTGGTTTTATTCATCAGCTTAGGCATCAACAACATGTTGCATCCACAATCTTACTACTACATTATAATTATAAACAAAACTAAAAAAATATATATATGAGGACAGATTTAACAGACATGCACTAAGAGTTAACAGACATGCACTAACACACACTGTGCAAATCAGTGTACAGCTGTTATAACAAACAAGTGTACAATCTGTTTTCTCCAACCTTCCAGCATTATTCTCCCGAGCATATTCTGTCAGCTCAAGATTAGGCAATTCTGTTAACCATTCTGTTAGCTCTGTTCTCTTTTGTTGTATATATACTTGATTGATTGATTGATTCAATAACATTATCTTTCTCTCTTCTCACCTGCCCCCTTTTTCTTCTCCTTTTACCTCTAGCTTCCAATGCCTATCAACACCACCATCCTTAACACAAATGAATCTCACAGCATGTTGATTACCATCAATGTAGCAGCCCAAACTCCATTAAAACTTACCTCCACCAGGCACCAACTATCTAGCCTGGAAACTTTGTTGGGGATTCCGGCTCCCCCATGCGCGGACCGGGGGTGTACTGATAGTTGCTCAACGGAGGGTAAAGCACACTGATACAATATTTTACGTGGTTCGGCAAAACCGCCTACATCCACGGGAGAGTCCATATTATTAGAGATATATAGAGAAAGGATTACAACATACATGGAGGAGGAGGATCACTTCACTCAAACTCAATTCCCAGCTCTTTTGCTACACTTACAGCTGCTGCAATGGCAGCAGCCATTGCAGCTCTCTCTTTCTCTCCACTCTCTTGCACACACTCACGTTCTCTCTCTCTCATTTTTCTCTCAAATATAAGCCTCCTTTATAGGCATTTCATGGTCAACATGAAGGGGCCAATAGCCTTAAAGCATGGCATGAATTGTGGCACAATTCATGCTTCCACTTGCTTAGTGGTGGGGTATTGCCACAAATGGCAATATCCTAACAATCACCCCCTTTGCCATTTGTGTGGGCAATTGTCCTCTTGCTTCTTCAGCACAGGCTTGCATCTTGCAGCTCTTCCAAGCTTACCATTCTGAGAGCGTCTTCAACACAACATTCCCTTTCGAGTGTATCAATCATGCTCGATCCGGAATGATTTTTCAAGCCTTACACCAAGGCTTACAACACCCCCTCAAACAGAATATTCCCAAGTGCGACAGTCATTATCTGAGTATCTCAGTGTGATCACAAGCTCACCACTCTTCCAAGAGTCTACTCATCCAGGAGTTGCGCCTGCCCTCTGTTTCACCATAGGAACCACGCCTTACTTCTCCGTGAGTCTCTCGCTCTTAGTCGTAAGAGTCCAGGTAGCTCTCCACCTTTAACCATGGGGGCAGCCCATTAAAGGTTGATCCATATCTGTCTTCATACTCTGAGTATTACAATGCCATTACCGAGCTCACCACCTTGACAAGAGTCAACTCGTTCTCGGAACCTGCGCATGCCCTTCTGCTTCTTCATAGCAGCCGCGTCTTAATGCTCCACAAGTCACACACTTATTGTCCAAGGCAAATGTCTTCTAGCTCATTGATCTTTAGCATGGGGGCAATATCCATGAAAGTCAATCCTGCATTTGTCTCCATACTCATCATAGCCACTTCATTGGCTATCTATACACCTGTCCACTTGTATCTAGCCATCACATCGGCTTTGGGGCGTTCTGAACTGGGCTCATATCGTGGCCCTCACACCTTCTCCTCAGGTGTCTCCGCTCGTCATCATGCGACGGTCTGAACTGGGGCTCCTCTCATTGCCCTCACACCTTCTCTACGGTGTCTTCGCCCGTTGTCATGGGGCGGTCGCATCCTTCTTCAGCTGGGATGCTTCAAAGTGGCTCCAAAATTCTCTACCACCATGTGCACTATGGGAGAGATTATAACCACTGATTACATAGAAAGAGAAACTTGCGGTATACTCCTCGCAATCCTCCACCTCGATTTCTATGTTTGGAGCTTCTATGCCTTTCTGCTTGACAGCTCCACCTACACCAACTCTCTTTGGTGTCTTCGCCTTTCATCATAGGCGGTCGCCTTTTATCACAGGCGTTTGCACCCCCTCAATTAGGTGCTTCTACAACAGCTCTCTTTCCATCCTTGCATGCATTGGAAAGGTCTTCGCCTGTTGTCTTCATCAAGAGCATAAGAGACTTCCTGTTGTACAAACTTTAACAGTCTCTGCTCTGAGCTTCATCTGGGAACACTTCTTCTCCTTGCACCTATTGTCTCATTACAGTACCTCGTTGGATC
>Ga0325410_1006458_pt1 | contig 12864 bp, 5 predicted proteins | sample PopdelMetagenome_16_FD_206182 | JGI IMG/M metagenome (GOLD analysis project Ga0325410, IMG submission 206182) | Populus deltoides microbial communities from Bellville, Georgia, United States - Xylem-PdIQD-R3 | ecosystem: Host-associated > Plants > Phyllosphere > Stem > Wood/Secondary xylem... | reverse complement strand
TTTTATATCATGTGATCCTTTGATAGTTTGCTATTTCACATTTAAACTTAGACTAGGTAGAGGTTAAAATGACAATATGTTAAACAAAGTGTCCCCTTTGCTCCTAGTCTGTTAGGTCGAACAAGTCGCTCCAACTCTTTTTTATTGTATTTATTGATACATATGGTAGTTGATTAATTTAATATGATACACTAATTTTATTTTTATTTTTATTTTAAATATTTTATAACATGAAAATAAAATTGCACTCGCATATTTTTTTATGTAATAATTGAATTTTGATTTTGCCAAGAATAAAGCTAGGGTACCTAGCCCTAATGATGTCTATTATGGAAACTTAGAAGTTAAACTATGTAATATAATATTATTGTTACGGTTTTGCATGGCCAAAGTCAGAGAACGAAGATTCAAAATTCTTTCTTAAAAAGGTTATAAATTATATACGAGAGATGTCATCAATAGTGTAAAGGCTGAAGATAGAGGATAAACTAGCCTCGGTGTCCATTCATTGCCATAAGACTAAAATATTTTTTTTGTATAAAAATAATATTTAGTTGTTATAATTATATCTTTTATAAAAAAAATATGTTGCTCGAGTCATAGATGTGGCTAGGTCTCTAACTTTATTCTAATTAAACAAGAAAAATATGAAGTGATAGTATATGAATATTTTTTCAACATGAAACAAACAATATATCTTAGGTCATAGTTTATTAAATAAAAAAGGGTAAAAAAACAACATAAAAGGCAAGTCCTAGTTAGCTCGAGTTAGTATGACAACCTATAACTCTAGTAATAAGGGCCAAGCCAATACGAGATATTTCACCAAACTCGTGGTTTAGATCATGAAATTATAATAATCTAATAAGAAAATAAATAATTATAAGGCCTTTTTTTATATATAAAAACTTGTGTTAATTTTTTAAATTCATAACTTGGGACATTAGATCCGAAGCACCTTATTTTGAAAAACATGAAGTTTAATTCTTTATCAATCAAATATCGAAGGATAAAACTGAAAAAAAAAAAGAATTTCAATAATATAAAAGAATTAAAAAACAGTAATTAAGAGAATGAAGATCAAAATTAAAATACAAAATAAATTTTATATTTGATTCGATGATGAAATTGAAAAGAAAAATCAATTTAGAAAAAAAGACCCCAAAAAATAAAAAGAATAGGGATCAAAATTGACATGAAAAATAAAATAAAAATTGATTGTAGGGTGGAATTGAAAAGAATAATAACTTTTCTAAAACGAGTCAAGAAAAAAAATAGAAATCAAAACAATGAGGACTAAATTGAAAAAATAATACTATCAATTTAGATTGAATGATGAATTTTAAAACCAATAAAATTTTTACGAAAAGATAAAGAAAAAATTTAAAATAAATAAAATAATGATCAAATTAGAAAATATTATATTCGGTAAATTGGGATTGAAGTATGCAATTGAAAACAATAAAACTTCTACAAAAGGCCCATAAATAAATTAGAAAACAAAGAATAAGGATTGAAGTTGAAATATCAACAATAAAACGGGTCAAGTTATAATTTTCAGGGGAGGAGATAGAAAATAAGAAAAAAAAGAAATAAATGCTAATCGGCGACAAACCGGATCATCAACGTTGACACACACTGCTCTAAATGAAAGAGGATATGACAATGTTTTCTAACGACACGTTGGAAGGACATTTTTCGATGCCGGGAGACTTTGCACGCGTCGCAAAAGAGTATGTGGACACCTCCCACAAGCTTTCTAGTGTTGTACACACACTTGTTATTTTTTATTTAGTCAAATATCAAATTGTGTTAGCTGACTTAACAAAAAAAACATTGAGCAAAGATGAAAAAACCCTTTGACTCTAATTATAAAATTTGTTTTTTAAGGGTATTTTTGTAATTTCACCATGTTTTTAATTGTTATTATTTTTTATATGTGGTCAAATATCAAATTGTTTATCATGTGACATTATAATAACAAAAAAACCTTCATGAAAATACAAAATGCCCCTTGAAGCCACTTTCATTTTTTTTCAATGATATTTTAGTTATTTTATTGGGCAATTAAAATGAAAAAAAGCTTATTTACTCTCGGTTACTTTTGATAATAACTAATAGGTTTTGAAAAAATTTTAATATTCTTAAAAGCTAGTATTAAAGTTTTTGGATGGAGAGACTCAAAACCATTTTTATATTGTTTCGTATAAATAAATCTACTACTACAATATTTTCAAAGTCCAATTAGATTTTTTTGGGTGTTTAGAGTGTGGTTGTTGTTGCTTTTCAAATAATTTTTCGTGCCAAAATGTATCAAAATGATGTTTTTTTTATTTTTTTAAAATTATTTTTGAGATCAGCACGTTAAAATGATCCAAAATATACAAAACATTTTTAATTTTTTAGAAACACGATTTGCACCGCGTTCCCAAACAGACACATATTTATGAAATAACAAAGGACTTTCCATGGTTAACTTCATCTGAACACAAGCAAAAACACAAATAAATTAATTAACTTTGGAAAATTTGGGAATGATAGATGATCTCTAGGTATTTTTTTTAAAAGTATTTTTAAAAATATAAAAATTTAATTTAAAATAAAAAAGTTCTAATTTTTTTAAAATTAGAATTGAGACACCATAACAAATACCTTTCGTAATCTAAATAAGAAAGTTTAAGGATGCCAGTTAAGGAGATTTGATTGATCCGTAAAAAAACTATCATGGTGGTGCGACGATAATGCATATTTTACATGTGTTGCCCTACAAAAATAAAAAATTTAAGTTTTAACCCTTTTAAAAAGATTATCATAGTTTTAACCTTTCATGATAAATTTAAGAAATTATCATGAACAATCTTCAACCCCTTTTTATTTTTGACATGATTTTGGGATAATTGACTGTCTGCTCATTAACCACTATCAACGAGAAATTACAAAAAAATATATATATATATATATAAAAACGCATAAAAATTATGTAATATTTTTCGTAAATTGCAAATCCTCAGCACGACGCCGTTTCGAGCAACTGCTAGCCGTAAATAAAAGATTTTATTAAGGGCAAGCGTTCAATAAAAAAACGAACCCTATAAATTTCACTCTCTCTCGCATTTCTTCCACCCTCTCATTACGTTATCCAATAACACCACAACAACAAGCAAGCCCTACAGCTTCGCTCTCTCCATCTGTCCCCCCCCCTCTCTTTATCTCTCTTTTTATCTGCTAAAAAAGAAAAGAATATAAAAATACCCATTAAAACCCTAATTTTCCCTGTCACCGCCGCTCATCACCCACCATCGCCGTCTTTCACCGGAACGTAATCTCTCTCAATTACCACAAAAAACCCTCGTTTGTGTATAGAAATCATCGAGAAACTCTAGAAGTTAAATATCATCGATTTGATTCTTAATCGATTCGTCAAGAAATACAAAATTACCACTTAATAATCTTGTTTTCTAGAATTTTAATTCATATTTTTAATCGTAATTTCTCTGATCTTCGTTTCTTGAAATCCTAGGAACTTCTTGTTGTTGTTTGTCAATAAGATTTTCCACAAATTCCGAATTTAGTCCCTGAGATTTCCTCGAAATTACAGTTTTGTCTCTAAGTTGGTAATCATGGCGGGTGGAGGAAGCAGGAGAGATGAGGGATCGTTGGTGATTAACAACACGAACGTGTTTGCTGCGCTTGAGACGTTGAGGAAGAAGAAGAAATCTGATAAGGACCGTGGGGGTTCCAAGAGTGGAAAAGGGGGTTCTAAGAGTGGGAAAGAGCAGCAGTCGAAGGAGCCTGAGCCGGAAGTTTTTTGGGCTCCGGCGAAACTTACTGCTAAATCCTGGGCTGATGTTGATGATGAAGATGATGATGATTATTATGCAACGACGGCTCCGCCTCCTTCTGTCTGGGGGTCCTCGCAGCAGCAGAAGAGTGAGGAGAAATCTGCCCATGTAGAGGTGAGAGGATGATTTGAACGATTAGAGTATATATATATAAGTGTGTGTATTTATAGAAACGGATTCAAGAGTTCTTCAAAATTGATGTCTGATTATTATGGCGTGGATGACGATTTTATTATGTTTTGGAGTTTGATGTATGACTGGCATATGCTATATGTGATTGATTGATGTGTTATATTGTTAGGTATAAGTATTTTTTTTTGTTAATCCAATCAGATTTGCCATGCTTGTTCGTGTCTGCCTGTTTTAGTTTCATGTGCAATGCTCTAGGTTTTCGTTTTTGCATCTTTTTAATAATTAGATTTTTGGTGCAGTCCTGTTATATACTGTGATTACATAGTGATATATATGGGCTGTTATGATTGCCTTTCCAAATTGGTGGTATGCTATTTCACTATTTTTATCCTTGAAATGAATAGAAAAGGTACATCTACAGAGAAAACAATAAGCTGCGCATCATTATATCCTAAATACAAGCTCAACCTGAGGCCGAAGAGTAGTTCTGGATGATTATAGGAAGGCTCAATTATTGTGACAGCACATTATTGTCATAAAAGATTTTGATTTTGTGCTTCTATAACCATGAATAGTTATTATGACACATTTGTTTCCTACTTGCTTCATGCGTATACTATTTTTGTGTTAGAGGCTTAATGTTTATTTGTCTTTCACTACCCCATACAGACAGATAGAACTTTGAAATGGTTGATAAAGACTTTATTGTTCATTGGCATTCACTGATTGCTTTCTTTTTTCTGTGGGGTTGCAGGAAAGTGAGAGTGAAGAAGATATTTTGGATGAAGGTGATGATGATGTAGAGGAAGAAAATGACCATGAACCAGAGGCTCCGGTGCAACCTGAGCCAGTGGTGAAGAAGGCCCTGGAAGTTCCTGTGCTGCCTAAGGAGACAGAAAGACAACTTTCGAAGAAGGAAAGAAAGAAGAAGGAACTTGAAGAGCTAGAGGCCCTTCTTGCTGATTTTGGAGTTGCTCAAAAAGATAGCAATGGCCAAGATGAGTCACGTGGTAATTCCAGTTATATGATAAAAGCTCGAAAGTGTATCTGCTGTGCTTTCTAATTTTTGCTTCTTAAAATTGGCCCAAGTTATGGATAAGTGTAATTGGCACAGTTTAAAATCTGTTAATGCATCATCTTTGTTTTAGATAAGTTTTTAATAACAATGACCTGGATGAGTACATGGCTAGTGCCAATGAAACATCATCCAGGGTCTCTGATTGTTTGCATACTACAAAATGTTTCTTGAATACTATCTTGTTGTTTGAGCATTATACTTTGTTCATTCATTGATAATCTTCATTACTTAACAATGCATATTGAAATTGTAACTTGGATGATTTGATCATATTTGTTATAGGCGAGTCAAAATGTATATTCTAACCATTTTGTGCACCATCAGGTTATTTGCAATTTAGTAGATAATCTGTGTGCACATTCACCTGTTTTGTGCACCATCAGGTTAGTTGCAAATTAGCAGATAATGTGTGTGTGCGCGCGCACATCGACCTGTTTCTATGTCCCTTTGACTCAGAAGTGTTTCATAATTTCTCTTTTGCTCCTTATTGGTATAGAAAGGGGTATTTTTCTCGTTTCATTCAGTTTTTGCTAGGACAGTGGAAGTGCAAAGTGCAGTTGTTCCTATTATTTTTGTAGCCAAGCGTTTAGCTTTAGATATGCTTCTCGTGGTGAATCTCTTCTGAGCCAGAGTTTTTTTGACTTGCGACTGCAGAGGCTGCACATGAGAAGAAAGATGGGGAGACTAATGAAGAGGGAGATAAGAAGGAAAATGTCGCTGGGGAGTCCAAAAGCGCTAAGAAGAAGAAAAAGAAGGAAAAGTCAGCAAAGGAGCCCCAAGATCAGCCCGCCAGTTCAGAAGCTGATAATGGGCCAGAAGAAGCTGCTAGAGCGGAACAGGCAGAGGAGGATGCTTCTGCTGTTGACGTGAAAGAACGACTAAAGAGGATGGCATCTGCAAAGAAGAAGAAGTCTAGTAAAGAGATGGATGGTGCTGCAAAAGCAGCTGCTCATGAGGCTGCTGCAAGAAGTGCAAGGCTTGCCGCAGCCAAGAAGAAAGAGAAGAATCATTACAATCAGCAGCCAGTACGGTAAAAGGCCCTTTTCATTTGGCACACATGTATGAACATGTGTTTCTTGTTGTTCATATACCAATGCAGAATAAACAGTGGGCTCTAGGCTCGGGCTTCATGAAAGATGACGTTCTAGTTGTATTGCTGTGGACTGAAAAAAAAAAAAAAAAAGTTTCCCCTTTGGCGTTTTGGATCTTATCTTTGGTCGGTTGTCATGGACAACATAGTTTTGGCAGTTTTGTTAATTGCAATTCTTCCCAGGACAGTAGTTGAACTTGAATTCTGTGTAATGATGTAGCCCTTTGAACCTCAAGTCTTTTTCCTTTTAATGGATGAGCGCTAAGTGAACCTGGTACAGTTTATTTGAAAATATATGCTGGAAAGAGCAATTGAAGGTTTTAAGCTGGTGAGACAAACTTGATAGCTCTTGTAAGTTGTTTTCGGTCCTGTTGTTTACTTTTAGATAACGTGACTCTTTGTGATCACATTTTTGCTTCCTTCTTTTGGGGTATGTATCATGTATATGCATTTGTCAAAGCTTAAAAGGCTGGATTCGATTCAGGTTTCCGATGGAAGGTCTGCCAAAATGTGTTGGACTGTGGCTAATCTCTTTTGAAGTTGGTTGGAAAGAGTATTAAATTTGAAAAAAAAAAGCACTAAAACATGAAGGATTTTCACTGCTTGAGTGAAATCACTGTTCAGTGATTTTATGGTTTTGCTTCTCTATTCAAGTAACTTAATGCTAGCTATTGGAGTATATAGGATTTTTGACATAAGCAAAAAAACATTAAAATTTGTGTCAAGGGTAATTTTACAAAGGTTATTTTTCTAGATTTTGATCCAATATAAAAAGAAAAACATAGTGAAATAGCTAAAATATTTTTAAAAATAAAAGTTTTAAAGCTAGTGTTGAGGGGTTTATTTGTCATTATGTAATCTTTTTTTTATTATTATTATTACTAAGTCAACTTAGAGATAATTTGGTATGTTGGGAGTTTTAGGGAGGTATTTGCGCTCTTTGAGTAATGTATTATGATTTCAAAAATGCCTTTTTATAATATCATTGAAAGTGCTGTTGTGTTTTTTTTTTTAGTTGTAAAAAAAAACATAAAATAATGGTAAAAAAGTCTAGTTGTGCGAGCTTGGCTTAGGTGGCTCAGCGTATCTGTGCTTACAAAAGCCAAGGCCTGTGGGCCTCTCACGCACTTGAGCTAACTTTATTTTTTTGTTTATTACAAGGTGGTTTGTCCTTAATTTTTGTTTTAAAAAAATAAATAGACAACATGACTCTGACAAACAACCTAGTTTCACGTGGCTAGAAGGTTGCCGGAAATTCAAGCGAAGGGTTTTTTATCCAATAAACTCGAGTTCAACCTGTTTTTCACCCAAAACACCTAAAAAACACCCTACGCATCTTGACAAACCTATCCATGACCCCAAACAACTCAAAAAACTGCTAAAAATAGGATTCAACCTAAAACCAAAACACTTTCCAAGCTTAAATTTACCATATCAAGCAAGGTGAAGGACAAAAAAAGACCTAGGATAAACTTCTCTCGTCGAATATAACCTATTAGCACTAAAATCAACATTTTTTGTAGCTATAATCGATGTCATTCGAGGCTTTTTCTTTCCATCACTAGAATTCAGACACTTTCTCTCTTATCTCTCAATTCAGGACTGAAAAATAAGAAAAATAAAATTTTGTACCAAGATTATTTTTTAAAAAAATTAAGGAACTGAAAAGTTTAAATTTAAAAAGTAGGAGGACCTAAGTGAATATTTTGACCCAATTGCAAAATGAATACTTATTTTCTTTGTTTTTTTTATTTCGATCATTTTTCTTTCAATCTTGCCCTTCCTCAGTAAATTTGAAACATTGGCCTTCAATTTGCTATAAAAGGAAAATATTGCCTAAAATAACAGTTCAATGAAAAAAAACAGCGAAATATGAGAGCATGTCCATCGTTTTTGTTTATAGTACTTTTCCCACAGCATTTAATGTTTTTTATAATTATAATAATGTATTTTGAAAAGAAAAGGACCCCATAAAATCATTTAATGAGAACCTATTTCTTGATTTATTTTATTTTTTAATTTAGTTTCTCATTGTTTTTAGTATTTATATGAGATTCATCCTTATATTTTTATTGTTTTTTTTTTAATTTTAGATGATTAGAAATCTTGTTTCATGGTTTTTTCATATTTGTCTTTTATAGAATGATCTTGATTTCATGACTCATGCTATGAGTTTCGAAAAATAGCTCAATTCAACTCAAGTCTATTTTTTAGATTTTTTTTTAAATTGATTTTTTTTCAATTTTTTCATTCGACATTAGATTATCGGGCCTTTAATCTCATGATTTTTTATGCTTTTCTTTCTATGAAATTATTTCAATTTTATATTTCAGGTAATGAATTAGTCGAATTAACCTGAATTAACTTTTAAAAAAATTATATTAAAACAAAATCGACCCGATCTGTGGCGTAGCATTATATTAAAACAAATTATATTTTAGGGTGCTATATTATAATATAGATATGACTTAGATATTTGACATGTGATTTGTAGTGTATTGGATATTTTTTTCAAAAAAAATAAATATATAAGCTTTTTTAACATGTTTTCTAATATATAAAAAATCATAAAACTCACGCATGTATTTAATTAAATAAATTAAAAATCATCTATGCTAATAAATATAAAAAAATATTAACATGTCTACTTGGCTCGCTTTGTTGTAGGTTGGATAATTTTTTTCTAAAGCAAAAGAATTAAAAAGTTGATACTTGCATATAATGAAATAAAGTGATGATTATATGCATTAATAAATATAAAAAAAAGTTGTTATCGCAACACTACATGTAGGATCTCAAGTTATTTTTTAACGTAGTAAGGAAATTGGACAATATCATGAGGCATTTTACTTTATCATGAATCTTTTAATTGAGAAATATAAAGACATTATTTACACTAAACAAAATAAATCATAGAATCTACGAACCGATAAACCGAGAAAAAAAGTTAATGTTAATTAAATTCTAAAATAAAAAGATAACCATTCATGTAAAAGTAAAAGATAGATAAGTATGATATATAACCATAAAATTTCCTTTTAATGCACATGTTTTTTTTCTTTTTATATAAAATGCATTTTTTTTACCAAGTATAGATAATTTTTATTTTTATAAACACATAATGAAAATAAATTTTATTTATACAGTACATAAAAAAAATTATAGATAAATTAGAATAATCTCTTTGAATTATTAAATACATACAAAATAATTAAAAAAACAATCATTATTTAAAAAATGCTAAATAAAAAATCTAAAAAAATTAGAGAGAAAGGGTGTTATTTTAAATATAAATTACTTTTAGAAAAACACATATAAAAATGTGTCAATTAAAAAATTAGAAAAGAAAGAGGTTATGTGTTGTTTAGTCACGCTCGAGTTTTCTTTTTTTTTGCTTAGGGACCTTAATATTAAAATATAAAGAGGTTATGTGTTGTTTAGTCTGGCACGCGTGATTAGCTTAATTTTTCTTATTTGGAAATGGGGCAAACAAGATTTTTTTGAAAAAAAGAGGCCGGCAATGTGTCACTTGCTTGTTCTCAAATTTTGGCCAAGATGGTGATTGGAAAATTAAGTTTTTTATTTTCTTGACTTAAAAACCCATTTTGAAATGATTTGTTTTTACAAAAAAATGTCTATAAAATTCTCTATATATCTTGATAAACTCATATATGACTTCAAATATTCTAAAAAACCAGTTCATAAATCCAAAATCAATATAAAATAAAAAAGTTTCTTTAGCTCAGATTTACTATTACAGGCAATGAAAAGGCAAGATGACACCTAAGTGAGACTCTCGAATGGAACCAATTGATGCCAAGATCGATCTTTTTCGTGGTCTAAATTGATGTCAATCGATACTTTTTTTTTACCACTGGAAATATGATAACTTTCTTTTCCCATCTCAAACCAAGAACTAAAAATAAAAAAAAAAAATAAAGTTTTACACCTAAATTGAAATCTAAAAAAACAAAGGGATTGAAAAAAAACTGGAAAGTATAAAGACCGAGCTAAGCTTATTTTATAAACTTTGAGGTGCCATCTATTTTCCCTCCCCTTTTCAATTTGGCCCTTTATATTTTAAATTTGATTTTCCATAATAATTTAACTTAAATTAGCCTTTGATTTTTTTTTTCTAAAAACCTAAATTAAAAAAATAGAGATGAAAATAAAATAACATTAAATGCATAGTCAATCTATAGTGCACTAAGTGCGTGTTTGAAAATAAAATATTATAATGTGAGAGTAAGTTATTTTTATAGATATATAACCCCCTTAAAGCATGAACTATACCTTATTAAAAAGCTAAGATATATTTTTTTGTTGCTTTTTTTTGGTAAATCCTAAAAAAAAAAAAAAAAATTTGCTCCAAGGAAAATGCCTTTCTTTAATTCAACGTCTTAGTCAACACATCAATTATTATTTCTTGTGGGCTATCATTGAATCAAATTAGCATCAATCAAGAAAAAAATTAAACATTTGGAATTGACGGTGTTCGTTGTGCTTATGTAACATCTCACAATGAATAATTTAAAAAATTAATTTATGACATTATTTGAATAAGCTCACTTTTACATTTTCCTAAACTTCACAATTAATTCCAGATACCCTTTGCATCCTTGCCTTTGTCATTTTCCTCCGGTGGGCTTTTTGTCGAGTCACTCCTTGTCTAGATTGCTGTTTTTTTTTCTCAACTTTATTTTTTTTTTAATCATAATTTTTTAGGGATGATAATTTTTGATTCGGTTTGGTTTTTATAAAAAAATAATCAAACTAGTTTTTTTAAAAAAACTGGTTCAAACCGACCCGGTTTGATTATTTTAGAATAAAAATCGGTTTGGATCGGTTTTTTCCAGTTTGGCTTGTTTTTTTTGTTCGATTCGGTTCGGTTTTTCCAGTGTCATGCTTATTAAACCAAAACCGAACCGAATCGGTTGGTTTTTTAAAAATTCTAATCGGTTTAATCGGTTTTTTTCATAGTTTGATTTTTTCGATGATTTTTTTCCGGTTTTCTCGATTTAAGCGGTTTTTCAGTTTTTTTACTCATCCACTCTTTGCCATTTTTCTTTATGCAAGAAGCTGGAATGTGAGCATGTTGTTTATTTTACTCTACAAATCAATTTTTTTGCTAATTCAACAAATACAAGACTTTGCAATAACCTAACACAAAATACATGCATATAACACTATGCAATTATTGAGTTCATTAGCATGAATTATGGGAGTTGAACTCTTAAGTTGTCTCATTGCTTAAAACCTATAAGAAAAATTGATAATATATGTAAGTTTGATATTATGATAATTTATATTTTTTAAAGTGTTTTTAAAATTGTTTTTTTAATCTAAAAATACATTAAATTAATATTTTTAGTTGATTTTTTTATAATTTTAATGTATTGATATAAAAAATAAAAAATATCATTTTAATATATTTTTATTTAAAAATCATCATGAAGGATGTTACCAAGCACACTACATGTTCAAATTTCATAGAACAAATTATAGAAAAGTCACAAATGTTAAATTTCACATCTTATACTGCTGGTCTTGTAACTCAAAAAAAAAAAAAAAACTTTTAACACATGATAATAAATCTATTAATTTAAAAAGTTAATGCTCAATTCTTTTATATCTTATATAATTACTATATATATTGGTTCTGTAGTGAAAAAAAACCCTTCTTACATACAATGATTCTATTAATTTTAAAATTCATGTTGAATTCTTTGTTATGTTGAATCTATATACACCTGAATTCATTGATATCTAAAATAATAAAAGGTGTTTTTCACATATAATGAGTTTATTAATTTTATTTAAAGCTCGTGTTAATTCTTTGTTAAGTTGATCCATACAAATAAAATATGGATCATAATTTTATTGACCATAAAGAAATACTATTCTATACAAATCCCTCAGGTAGCTTAGGCAAACCCGGTGAAGTTGAAAAAAAAGGAAGGAACTCGATTGGGTTGAGGCTCAATCGAGTCTAACGTCAAATTTGATTGACTCGGATCTAATCAAGTTTTCTTTCTTTTTATTTTTTTTCTGTTTAATATTTTTTATTGTTACAAGCATAGTTTTTAGACCCGGTCCAGTCCAATGGTCAATTTTTTTTAAAAATCAAAACGATGTTGTTTTAGTAAAAAAACAAAAGTTAACGGGTTGCAACCGGGTTTTGACCGGGTCTTGCTGGGTCAACATGCTAGGTCAGCCGGGTCACACCGGTTTTTTCTTCCCTTGTTTTTTCTTTAACCCGGTTCAGTTCCAGCCCCGAATCGACTGGGTCCAAGACTAAGCCGGTTTCAAAACTATAGTTACAAGCTATACTGAAAAAATAACAAAGGAATATTATTACCGCCTTAAAAAGTTAAAAGATTTTTTTCAAGAAATTATATAGATTTTTAATTTTCTTTCTAGCTATAAATACCAGGTTTTAGTAAGAGAGAAAAATAATTCTCTCAATAATACAACACAGAAAAAAAAAAAAAAACTACTCTCTCTTTACCTATTGCTTTTAAATAATATCTACCTACAAAAATCTAAACTGACTTTGGCATCAAATAATTTTTTTCCTCCCAACTAAAAATAATTGAAGGCTTGTGCTTTCACAACAAAAGAAAATTAAAATCTCACGCATAATTTAAAAACAAATCTCAGCAAAAAGAAAAAGAAAAAGAAAAAGAAAAATGGAATGATGATTGAAAAGACTGAGTTCATTC
>Ga0325410_1006451_pt1 | contig 12872 bp, 4 predicted proteins | sample PopdelMetagenome_16_FD_206182 | JGI IMG/M metagenome (GOLD analysis project Ga0325410, IMG submission 206182) | Populus deltoides microbial communities from Bellville, Georgia, United States - Xylem-PdIQD-R3 | ecosystem: Host-associated > Plants > Phyllosphere > Stem > Wood/Secondary xylem... | reverse complement strand
GTAGCCTACCATAGGACTTTACCAAATATTTTAGTCAGTGAACAGATAGGGTTTTGTATTTCTTTTGTTTCCGGTGAATTAAGAGATAAATTTCATTTACTAATTGACCGATGGGGAAGGCCTCTCACGCTGCTGCCTCCTTTTGTATCCCAGAAGAAGATTTCTAGCAAAGCAAGCCCATATGCTAGCGACTAACGAGCCATCGTGCTGGGCGGTCCATGGAGTCGGCATCTTGTATTGAAATACTCTGCAACTTCTTAACAAGATAAAGCCCGTGATTTGTCCGAATTAAGGTTAACGTAAGTCAAGGCTTAGGCAAACGTTATTGACGTCGAGAATTAGAAGCTTGGTCACGCCAAGGTGTTATTTACCCTCTCTCTCTCCATCTTATCTGACACGTCTTTCAAAGTTTGCAGCGCCTAATGTGTTAATATTTTTTTAAAAAAATTAACAAAATTATTTAAATATTAAATTACATTATCATCCTCAATCAAATACATAATTAACAAAAAAAAAAAACTAGACTAAAAAACCCTAACACACCTGACCCCAATTTACTTATATTTATTGAATTCAAGGGTGCAAGTGTAATTTGACTATTTATAAAAAAAATTAAAAAAATTAAAGTATCCCTACTGTGCTGATTCTTTTATTCTTAGATATATTTTTGTTATTAAAAATATTGAATAGACAAAAATACCCCCAACCAAATCTATAATAACTAATAAGCCGTGTGAAAATACAAAAACATTACATGCTCCAAGACAAGTCTCTTTTTTGGAAGGTCATAGACGTAGTTTGACTATTGTAATCAATAATGGATTGTTTATATGGCTACAAGGAACCCCCCTTCCTTTTCAGTTGTTTTTTTTTTAACAGTTTCATCACCATCATCATCGCCGTCGTTGTTATTACTACTACTACTACTATTATCGTGTCTTCTTCTTCGTAAAAAGAAATTTTACCATTTGACTATACCTGTATTTTTTTTTGTCTTGGTATTAACACACACTGCCTAGATCCTCTTTGTGAATAGCTATGCCAAATATTCTACATCTAATTACCTATTATATTTAATAAATAGACTACATCTAATACATTTAGATTTATATAATATTTTTATATATTTGATTTTTTATTCCATTTTATTTGAATAGAATTGAAATTTATATTTGTTTAGAATTTATTAAAATGTAATTTAGAATTTCTTAAAATTTAAAATGCTCTACCAGCATTATTATTCAAATAACAAAAGATAAAAACTTGATTTGAAGGAAAAATTAAAGATCATAAAAATTAAAAAATTTGACTAAAGGACAAAAGAAAAAGGATCAAATCAAAATTAGTATTATTCTTGTTAAAAATAAATAAAAAACATGATATGAGAGATAAAATTGAAAACCATAAAAACTCTGAAAAAAGAGTAAAGGAAAAAAAATAAGAAATCAAGAGTAAAAGGACCAAATTGAAAATATTACTTATACAAATTAGAATTGAAGGATTAAATTAAAAAAAAAACTTTAACACAATGAAAAAGGACAAAAATCAAAAATCAAAACTCACAGAACTAAATCTAAAACACCAATAATAATAAGGACCGGAGTTGATTTTCTAAGGTAGGAGAGAGAAATGAAGGGTAAAAAAAGAAAGAAAAACTCACTAGTGAAAAACCGACCACCTTTAGTAGACACACGTCAGCAAAAAACCGACCACCTTTAGCAGACACACGCTACCAATAAAGGAAAAGAACACAAGGGAAAACCAAATGAGACGATGGAAACTCATTTTCCACCACCGGGAGACGTCACACGCATCGCCGAAAGTGTGTTGCATCTCTCGCACGCCAGCAACTTTTTGCATTTAAAAATTATAAATTGAATCGTAAATTACGTTACTACTCTCAACCAAACAAACAATTACAATAAAAATGAGAGAAAAAGACACCAATACCCCTATATCAATGTCTTAATTGTTTTGTCCTTAAGGTCATATACATAATCTTATAGGATGCTAAAAAAAGAAAAAAGACAACAACACCCATGCCCAATGTTAGGTTTTTTTTTATTTTTTATACCAGAGATATTTTGATTCTTTTATTATTCATAAATATATTGAATAGACAAAAATATCTCCAAACAAATCCATAATGCCTAATGAACCGTAGGTAAGAAATTTTTCTTTTGAAGGAAAAAAAAAATCACCACATTGTAGTGGTGAATAAGAAAATGTGAGAGAGGTTACAATGAATCATTCTTTTGTTTTAGTTGTTTTCTTATTTTCATATATCTAATGATTTTTATATCATTGTTTTAGTGAAAGATTTTTTAGTTAAAGACTAACTCTAGTTTAATACTCTGAATAGTAATTTCATCTATTTGAAAAACTAGATGAAAGCCAATAAAAATGGTTTTTTTTCTTATCTTTCTTTGCAACATGACATCATTTTTTTAAAATCTTTTTAGATAGCTTTTTATAGGATATTGTATCCCTACTTGTTTTATAATCTTTTAAAATTTGATTGTTCCTTGTAAGCCATTCTTAACATTTCAAATTAACACATGTAAAAGAACTTATTTGAGTTACACTTTTCACCATCTCGCTTTGCATATAACTTAAAATTATTGGTCCAGAATTAAATGAAAATAAAAGGAAATGGTCAAATTAACCACTCGATCCTTATCTTAAAAAGGTCTTGAAGCCGAAACCAAAGCTAATACGACTAGTTTTTATCCTTATTCATAAGGGAGATCCCTAAGATATGTTATTTTCCTTTTCTATTACTACAATATCTTCTTGTATAGTGGTAGGATATTACTTTGCTTATTTGTATTTACTATTTCTTATTATCTAGGATTACATAGTTGGAACCATTGTATATAATGGAAAGGCATCTCTTTGACATGGCAAAGAGGTTTTCAACCATATATTATTGTCTATCAAACACTTTTATGGTATCAGAGCTTGGTTACATATTTTCACCATGGTTGATTCATCTTCTTAGTGTCCTAGTTTTTTGCTTAACACAACGGTGCATATGTTCATTATTAAACTTATCTCATTTAATTACTTGTTATGAAGAAATCAATTTTTCTTCTTCAATTAAGTGTTTAATTAAACCAATTAAAAGTTTAATTAAGTTTTTAAGCTTAATTAATTCTTCTAGTTTTGGTCAAGTTGGATTTCAACCTCTACTTTTTTCTGTTAAGTTTTTCTCCAACCCTTCGTATCAAAATATCTAAATCTGATTATTTTAGTATCTTGTAGCGTGATAGTTTATCTCCTCATGTCCTGAAAATATTTTTAGATTTTAATTTTTTTAAAATAGTTTTTACATTTTAGATATGAACTTTAGAATCTTTAGTTTGTAAAAATTTCATTTTATGTTTTTTGAACGTCTTTATTATTATGATATGTGAGTTTGTTTCATTCTTTATATTCAAAATCCTCTTGTATTTTGGTTGGCTTAAGATCTAGAAATACCTCCCCTTAAATGAAATTTTTATCTTTCTAAATAATAATAATAATAAAAAAATAACTAGCTCGGGAAATGAAAAGGAAAAAAACAAGCCCAGTAAGCTCATCAAGAAGTGAGCCCAATTAATATATTGAGTTCACCATCTATCATTTGACCCATAGTATTATTAATTTGATTTATTTGTCAATATATTATTGATTTATGTTTTTATTTGATTTTTATGAATTTCTTTAGAGATTTTACATCACCCTAAATCTCCCCCCTTTTTTTTACTTAAATATTCCCATTTGCACAAGTGTGTAGATGATAATATATAAAACGCATGCAGCCAAGGTGAATCGAATCTAGCCAAGGTCCCATAGAAAAATGCATGCACTCGGCAACAAGCTAGAATGAGTTGAAAGCAATAGTAGAAGAGATTATAATTTATTTATTTTTTATTTTGTTCTTTGGTAATATATAGAAGAGATTATAAATTAAACCCAATCAAAATGCTCCCACATGATCCACATATAAAAATAGAGAGGCAGCTTTTAAATCTTTTTTGAGCCATCCTTTTCCATTTGCTGGCCAAAACATAGACATTAACATCAAATTATTGTTTGTCTGTATTCCATTTGTAGCCATTTCTTAGTTTTATATAACCAATGACATGTTTGAAATACTAGGCTTGATTAAGCAGCTCTATATATGATAGTACTTGAAGCTTTCCCCATTCATGTGAATGGCTGCCTGAGGATTAACATGAACAGAAAGAATGTGTCTACACTGTTACTGATAGGGACTTACATTTACATGAAAAGTCTGTGCTTGAAATATAATTTTCCAATACAAAATGATGATCGCGGCTATACGTTGTCGAGGGAGGACAAGAGATTTATTAGGGATAGAACTCAAGATCAATCGAGGAGAAAACAGTGACACTTTGATGGACAAAACTAATTCATTGCCGACAATGAAACGTGCAGGAGAAAAGAAGATAATTCTAGGGTTAATGTCGCTTTCATGGAACTATATATTACCATCGTGGATTCTTGGATATATACATGTTTGAATGACTTGGAAGATTGCCACTCAAAAACAAATATTAATACCATTAATTTTTCTTTAGACAATGACAACCTTTTATATATACATATTTAATGTGTTTGAATTGATTTCTGTGATTATCCAACTAAATCTTTCTTTCAAACAATATTAATGGAATTCATAGTAGTGCTTTATATATATATATATATATATATAGCGGATGCAAATGATTTTTTTTAATTATACCCTTGATGTTTCATTATTTCTTTTCATATGGTATTTGATAATCGATAATGATTTATTCATATATTTTTGTGCATAGTTTGAGAATGCATTTCAAATTATGTTTTTAAAAAATTGAATTTTTTTAATGTTTTTGTATATTTTGCTGTATTAATATCAAAAATAAATTTTAAAAAATTAAAAATATATATTAATATGATATATTTCTAAACAAAAATAATTTGAAAAACAATAATTACTACACTCTCAAACACTCCCAAATAAATACAAATCGTTTTTTTCCCTCTCTTTAGAAAGAAATGGAAATGTTTACGCATGCTGTATAATTAATCGATCTTGAATAAAATGTTCATGAACCTAATAGAACAGCAGCAGGGACATGAACAAACGTTGAGTTGCTAGTCAAACAATCTTTTATATTAGTATTTCGCGTAGGAAGGAAAACATATTTGTATTACTAAAATTGAATGATTTTCCCTTTTTTTTTCTTTAATTAAATGGCTTTTTGGCAAGGCAACATGATTGTGGTTTAAGGTTAGTACTTTGTTTTATTATATAGAAGAGGTTTGAACATAAGAATCTATTGAAAACAGAAAACACAATAACAAGGATGGGACCGCTCCCAAATTGCAGCGCCAACTGGTTCTTGTCCTGAGAATAATTCCGGGCCGGAGTGCCCCTTGAAAGAAACTGACAGAGCATCCATGGAATCTGTTCTTGGAGTTAGGTTTTGGGTGACTTGTTTGTCAAGTGACTCTTTTTTATTATTATTATTAACATGGGTATCCGGGTTAGCTTATGCGCATGTTAACTAATTCTATGAGTCTTAAAGTTAACGACCATGTAAACTTTCAGTGACTATTATATTAATAATTACGGGACTCGAACCTAAAACTACATGAAAAGTAAATATATTAGTTCCAAACTCTTATTATTGGGCATCTACTCTGTAGTTTTCTCAAGTGACTCTTGTTTACTCCTAAAGGCTGTTGAAATTCATTCCACTATTCAATTATTTTACAGAATATAACATCGAATGACATGGAGATCCCATCCTCAAATATATATATATATATATATATATATATATATAAAGATTTAAATTATTGTTTTGGAGAATATTTATCATTAGTCTTCCAATAATAATTAGGCCAACCTATGTGCTATCTTAATTCTTTCTTTTTCTTTTTTCAGTAAAAACTAATATTATTATTAATCATTGGTAGTTAGAGAAGAAATCGAACTTAATATATATCAGCCACAACAAAAGATTAATTTAACCATCACAATAATAAAGATGAGGCTAAATTTGACCAACTCTCTTACAAGTGTCCGTCTTTTTTGGGAATTGGTTAAATAATCTGCCGAATATACAACTCTTTTTGCTACAATTTATAAGAAAAAATTTTTTTTATTAGCTAAAGTCTATTTAATTTAACGATGATCCAAACATTGAAAGGCTTGAAAATAAATTTGCCACTTGAACTGGGTAAAAATATCGGCAAAGTTAAGGACAAAATTAGGATGAAATACAAGTACCTTGTCTGTAATGTTGACAATTATTGTCATGTTATAGAAGTGAAGGTTGGCCATGGATGCAACTACCTTGTCTGTAATGGACACATTCAAGGCCAATAATGGTGGGTTTTCTAAAACAAAGAGAAGGGAATGGGAATAAGAATGCAGGCATAGCCAGCCCCACAAGGCCTAACCAAGGCTAATAATGTTGATTTTTCTAAAATACATAAACACAATGGAAACAATAATTAAAAAAAAAACATATATATAGTATAGGGTTGTTTAGGATTTCTAGGAAGATTATCTGTACAATCAAGTCATTACTTGATATTTCTAGGTCTATAATTATAATCCTCTATATTAATTATATTCTATTCTTTAATTTTTAAAATTTATTTACAATCAAGTCGTACTTGATTAATCATCCGAGTTTAATTTCTTACCAATGATTCTTAATTTATATGACCATTTAAGTTCCTAATATTTTAACCAAACTATAAATCACATTAATCCTAAATAAAAATAAGATTAAATAAATTCAACAATGTAATTCATTATCAATTCAATAAATCAATTGATTTATATTAAAGATCAAATGCATTATCTAGTAAAGTGTTATGGTTCCTCAAATAAGAAAAAAGTCATATGTAGTTTGATATAACCTTTTAGTAATTAATTTCTTAATATAATTAGTATTCATTCATTAAATACTTTATAATTTGGATATTTTAGCATGAAATACTTTGGATATTTTAAATCATGTTTTTTTCTCAACATTATAGTCATTGATCATTTAAACAAAATTTAAAAACCTTTTTAAATCTTATTCCACCTCATACAAGGACTCACAATCAATATTATTTCAAAGTATAAAGAATATTTTTTTTTTCTAAATCATCTAGGGAAATAAATGCTCTCTTGATTACTCAAATATCTTCATTAGTTTATGTTATATTCAATATCTGCATATTTATTATCATTGATTAAGACAACATATAGTTAAGATCAAAACATATCAATTTTTATATAAAATAACTTAATGATCTCAAGTTTAAGGATTATTTATATAATTATTACGAGAACCTTTATATACACATAAATGATTTTTCCATGTGAAATCTTCATACGAGTCAGTTTAATATACGTCATTTAATAAATACCTACATACTAGTTCTAGATACCTCTCATATTTTAATTTATACAAACAAATACTTCATTTAATAATAATAAAAAAATAAACACCTCTTTTGAATGGGAAAGAAGAGGTAGTTAAGAAATAATAATAAACACTTCGTTGATGATTTAGTATGTAGTAAAAGAAGATTTCATAAATCTCTTAATTTTAATATAAATGATTTGTTTTTAAATATTAGACCACAAAAATACTGGTCTTAATTAGATTCATTGCGTAGGAGTTTGTCCCGATGAAATGACATGACTATAAAATGAAGAAAAATATATATTAACAATTTATATATAAAAAAATATGTAAGATGACCTCAAAAGATTTCAAAATGAAAAGGCGTAGAAATTCAAAAGGTAGAAAATAAAATAAAAAATAACGCCCATGAAAGCAGGTTAAGAAAGTATGATGTTATGATGCTTTGACCCGGAAGAAAGAAACATCGGAGGAGGAATTCTACATTCAAACATCAAAGATTGGAAAAAAGAACGTGGATTCTTCGGTCATAACATTATAGATCGATGGTTTAATCAACAGAATTATGTCTGCTTTGAAAGATTCCATGATATCTGGAATGCTATGTCTCCAAGAACTGTTTCTGCTTCCAATTTCAAATTCCCTATTTACAATTAAATAAAAACTTTAGGCGGCGAAAAACAAATGTTCTTATGGGGTATCTTTCAGGAGGAGGAAGAAGAAGAAGTATACTGCCACTGTTCTATATATGGTCTGTGTACTGGGTTCATTTATTACGTCGAGACAAAACCTGTGCTGCGTGAGAAATTAAATTAATTAATTACTGCCACCATTTTTTACTCTTTAAGTTTTGCCGTTGAATGTGCAACCTGATAATGATAAAGATCTAAATGGATTTCCAATGGGCTCATCTTGTAGGGACAAATTAAATTAATTCTATCCTTTGCAGTTTGCACTTGAATCAATTTGATTGGAGCAATAGCTAAATTCAATAAATTCACTTGTTGCTTCAAATATCCTTCCTTGTTGTCATCTGGCAAGCAAAGGGAATAATTGGAAAGAAGAAGAAGAAGAAGACGACGACGAAGAAGAAGACACAGACCCATCATTGCCATTCCACATTCAAGATTTTGCCCTCTCCCTCACCCCCACAAACTAAAAAAAATCAAAATATCAAATTGGACATATCATTGTTTGCTGAGTCATTCCCAGACCTCAAAACTCACCCAAACACATAATAACAGATAAGCATATATATATATATATATATATATATATATATATTCCACATCTTGACTTAACCATAGTTGATTAATCTCAAGCAGACCTCTATAAAAATCCCAGTAACCCATCTCCCCTTCAAAACCCATAAACCACAACACTCTGTGCCATACCATGCTCTCTCCCTGTCTCTCCACTTCTGCTCCTCCACGTGTAACATTCAAGCGACTGTTAGTAACAAACAGCACCACCACCACTCGCCCGCCCCCAAATCTGTCTCTCAAGAAACCTCAAGGCATGGCCTCATCTTTGTACGAGATTCTAAGGATTCCGGTGGGGGCAACAAACCAGGAGATCAAGACTGCTTACCGGAGACTGGCCAGGACTTACCACCCTGACGTGGTTGCCGAGGATCGGAAAGACACGTCTGCTGACGAGTTTATGAAGTTACACGCTGCCTATTCAACTCTATCAGACCCGGAAAAGCGGGCTGTTTATGATAGTAAGCTATTTATAAGGAAACAGCGGCCATTGACCACCGTGGGGTTTTCGGGCTATAGTGGCCGGACATGGGAAACTGATCAGTGTTGGTAGCCCAATGTGACGAATGAAAAGATTTTAGTACAAATCGATCAGAAATGCGAAACCCGATCAGTCATGAACATACAACACTAGCCGTGTACAAACATGGCTTTCAACAAGATGAGGGACATGCTGAGCAAAATGGCGCCAACTGTTTCTGCATCCTTAATCGCGACTGATGCTATCAACTGTCGTATTAATTAGTTTGTAGATATTATATAATATTGTAAGTATACATGAGCAAAAAGTAATACAAACAAAGCTTGTAAGATTGAGTACGTGCTTGGAAGCATATCTTGTGTAACTGGAGAATATTAAAGTAATTTTCTACAAGAGCTGAAATTGTGCAGGGTGTGTTCAGTAACAGAGACTTGCTCTGTTTTTTCAAGAAAAATAAAAGGAAAAAAAACATGGAAAATAGCCCAATGTCATGAATATATATGTATATATTCATCTCTCTGTGTTTTTCTGCTCCAGCTTCTCTTCTCTTCTCCTCTGCGCAGCAGTTCTCTTCTTGACAAAAGAGAAGAGATTGAAGGCATCTGGGCAATCGTTATTTCCAAAGTAAGAGGAATTGGAGGTAGCTCCAGCAGAAAAGCAAAAGGGAAAGTGACCCAGGTAGCAGGTGTGATTAATTTTGTAGCTCCAGTAGAAAATCAACCCTTTCTCTTAAAATCAACTTATATCTCTGTTTATTTTAATTTTGTAGCCCAGTAGAGGGCAAGTTTTTCTTTAGAAAACGACATAGCAAACTTGAAAGTTCGTGAGCTTGATCCCTCACTGCACCTTGAGTAAAGATTGATTTTGCATCTCATTAATGAGCTGAACTAGATTGCCAAGTTGCTTCACCCAATCTAGTCAAATTATAGGCCTCCTATTCCTCGGCAAGCAACGTTAATTTACGGTCAAATGATGTCCTGTAACAGGTGGGTCTTGCTTTAGCTCTAAGATGTGCGCTGGTGAATTTACGTGTGAAATGACAGCGATCCAATTCTGTTCAATTATTAAGTTCCAGAAATAATATATCATATGCCATGCAAGTATTTGATAATCTTGTTTCTTTGTTCTTGGATAATCTTGTTTTTTTCTCTATGAAATTAGTTCGCTTGATTAAAATTAGTAATTTATGAATAGATTGACAATTGTAATAATACCCTGCTGTAATGATGCAGGTCAATGATAAGTTGAGTAAATATATGGCTATTGATAAGTAGTGGCATGAGCTAGCATTGTTAGTTAAAGCTGTTAGTTGTTGCTGAGAAATTAAGTTTACATTTTGGCTGAAAAATGAACATGTTTTTTAATTTTTTATTGAAGAAGAAAGACTAGAAAAAAAAGGAAATTTAAAAAAAAATTAAATAAAATTAATTATTAACTTCAAATTCCGTGAGATTAGTCGAGATATACGTAAGCTAATCTGAATACCCATATTAATAAAAAAAATATAAGCTTAGGCGTTGCAACTTGAACGAAATTTGTATGTTCAGGAAAATAGATTTCTCACGGGAAATTTCACGACGATTGCTTAGTTGCTGACAACATGGCAATCAATTTGGCAAGTTACGTGGGAGATGTGCCCATTTGCGTATCGGAGGAGCCAAGTGGGGGTGCCTTCATCGGAAGCGCTACTGCAACTTGCAGTATTTGACTTAATTCTGCTTCTGGATGAGTGCTATAGCTTTCAGATTATGACAGAAGGCAGGCTAATGGCCTATCAGCTGAGCCAGGGTGTGCCAGTAGCTTGCCACAAGCATTATGGCGACTTTTCCATATGGCAGATGCCTTCTTGAAAAGACAAATCTCTGCCTCAGGAATTAAGATAAGTTTGAGCCACTTTGTCAAAAAAAAAATCAACTGTAGAAAATGAAAAGCTACCAGATAGCAGGAGAAAGGGTCGGGCGGGCGGACGCAGGATCACTCAACTGGCACCCCCGATCTGCGTGTATCAGTGGCAGTAATAGGCTTCCATTTGCAGGTCAAGTTGAACCTATTGGAAGAAAATTTTAAATTCATATATTCTCAAGTTGACTACGCCGCAAGACATTAAATATATGGGAGAAGATTATACATAGACAGGAGTAATTAATTTATGTCGTTTTGACAGGAATTTGATGCTAAGAGTCTCGTGGTCTTCAACTTATTATTTTCCTCTTCAATGTATGTATTAACAGAACATATAAAACGCCTTTTCAAAATACCATAGAGTTTATTGTGTACATAGACATAAAAAAAAACTATTTATTATTATAGTAAAATACCACTTTCATTCTTTGAAGAAAATTTTGTTCGTCTTGATTCTGAGGGTGGTTTTGTCTTTTTCAAAAGCTAATTATTCATTAAATATCTCTTTTTTTTTTTACAATACAATACTTATTTACCCACACTAAAAAACAATTGAACAGTTAACCAAGGATATTTATTCATTTATATTTTTCACAAAATTATACATTGACTTTTATACTCTTAGAGTCTGAAAAAAAAAGAGGCAACAATTCACGAGTGATTTTATCGTTACATATGGGGTTTTTTTTTTTGTTAATACTAAAAATATAAAAGGTGTTTTGGACTTTTTACTCTTAATAATTAATTTTCTAATCAAAAAATTGTAGGGATATACACCTCACGTGTTAGCGCCCACGTCTTTAAGGCGACGCATGTGGCTCCTCCCGGTGACCAAATATGTTGCTCTATCGTTTCATTAGAAGCGTCACCTCTCCCTCTTCCTCCTAGTGCAGCATGTGATAATGGTTGATGAGCAGTTTGTCGATGACAACCTTTTTTTCTTATTCTTTTTTTTTTCTCTCTTCCAGAAAAAGTTCACACATGTCTTCTTTTCTTTTCATTTTTCAAGTTTGGTCCTTTTGTTTCTGATTGCTTATACTTCTCATTCATGAAATGATATTCACAGGATATCGGTTTTTATTCTAATAATGTTGGTGCTTTGGAATAAATTTCTATTATGTCACACTCCTATCAAACTTGTTTTGGCTTTCTAAGATTTATTGTCAATCTTGTTATGGGTTACGTGATCACGGGGTTCATATTAAAAAGTTTCAAGGCATTGTTGTATCTTGAAGGTATATTGCTTTAACTTTGTAGTAAATATAGTAGGGGTAATTAATACCTTAAATATAGTGACCTCTACGCCTCAAAGCTTATTTGTTATATCCACTGACTTAACAAATTTAAGCTATTAATTTGTAACGGAGTCCAAGATTACAGTGAATTAAGAGTTTGTGAAGTTAGATTGTTTTGATAGAATAAATTTTGTTCGTTAGAAAGACAAGATCTCCTACATCCTTTATTCAAATATACCTGAAATTACTGCATTTACACCTCAAGACAATAATTAGTTGAAGACAATTCATAAGAAATGAGATAAAGATGAATTGTTATGTAGATGCTATATCCTCAATAATTTTTCAGATCACCTGTATGATCTTTTTACATCTATAAAGTTTCCAAATAAAATCTAGAAGTCACTAGAATACAAAAACAAAACAAAAAAAAAAGGTGTGGACAAATTTCTTATCATGAGATATTTTGGATTTTCATTTATTGATAATGTTTTTGTTATGGATCAAGTTAATGAGTTACAAGTTCTATTTTCTAAACTTAAAAACTTGAAAGTGAAAGTTCCTGAAG
>Ga0325410_1006450_pt1 | contig 12872 bp, 10 predicted proteins | sample PopdelMetagenome_16_FD_206182 | JGI IMG/M metagenome (GOLD analysis project Ga0325410, IMG submission 206182) | Populus deltoides microbial communities from Bellville, Georgia, United States - Xylem-PdIQD-R3 | ecosystem: Host-associated > Plants > Phyllosphere > Stem > Wood/Secondary xylem... | reverse complement strand
TCAATGAACGTGAACATGGTTTTAGGTACCTAGTTTAAATTATTTTGTTTTTTATATATTTTCTCTCGATATGTTTTATACAGAAGTTGAGGAGATGTTACTGCGAGTTTTCTTTTTTATTATCTACGAAGAGAAAGACTGACTAAACTATAGACATGAAAAACAAAATAAATTAAATTTATAAATAACTATGAAATTATTTATTATTATTATTATTATTTAGAATTATCGTGTGAACTAAACTTATTTTCAAACAAACGTAACATAATTAACAAATAGAAAATTTATTGATACTGCAGCATAATTTTTAAATCTGGTTTAAGGTTTAACTCGTAAAAGAACATGGATTATTGATTAATTAATTTTCAAATTATTGGGTAAATCTAAATTAATATTTTTTATTAAAATATTATCAATTTTTATTTTAAAAAATAATAATAATGACATGGTAAAGCTTAAATCGAATTAATTAGATCAAGGTAAATTAGTTTAGTCAATTATATTTCACAGAGTCAATATCTTTTTCCGATTCAATTTAAAATCGGGCCAAGCCAGGTGGATTGTTGTGCTTCATAAGCTTGAGTTTTGTTTAGCATCGTAATCCAATTATTTTATTATATTTTTGAGATTTTTTGATTTTAAATTAATTATATCTTGATTTTTTTAGATTTTTTTAAGTATTAATATTAAAAATTAATTTTAAAAAATGAAAAACATTATTTTAAAACAATTATAAAAAAATACTTTATACTTTAAAAAATAATCTCTTATATTTACAAAAATATCTTTAATAAATTCGTGAGATTAGTAAAGTATGTACAAATCCATGTTAATTCAAGAAAAAAAAAAGAAGTGTTTTTTCCCCTTGCAATAGAAGCGCGGACGATCGCGGGTCGTATAAATCCTCGATCAAAACAGTATTCTTGTATCTCTTGTTTTCCCTCCAAAAATCGAAACCTTTCCAACCTTCGACCCCTCTGATGAGCAATGAAAGTACACCGCTATAAACATGACAATACCAGACTCCATCCGTACAGCAGCAAATCGTTATGGATCCTTGCTACAAATATGCTGCCTTCAAAGTCCCATCTCTTACTCCCTTGCCCGTCCTGTCCATGCCCACATGATAGCTTCTGGGTTCCAGCCACGTGGCCACATACTCAACCGTCTGATCGACATCTACAGCAAATCCTCAAAATTGAACTACGCTCGCTACCTGTTCGACGAAATCCCTCAACCAGATATTGTTTCAAGAACAACACTGATTGCTGCGTATTCTGCTGCAGGGGATCTAAAACTTTCGCGTAAGATATTTTCAGATACCCCGTTAAGAATGCGAGACTCTGTTTTTTATAACGCGATGATCACTGCTTATTCGCATAATCATGATGGTCATGCCGCTATTGAACTATTCTGTGATATGCAGAGGGATAATTTTAGGCCTGATAATTATACGTTTACGAGTGTTCTTGGTGCATTGGCACTCGTTGCTGAAAAAGAGAAGCACTGCCAGCAGTTGCATTGTGCAGTGGTTAAGTCGGGAACTGGGTTCGTAACTTCAGTATTAAACGCGCTAATTTCTTCTTATGTGAAGTGTGCAGCTTCACCTTCAGCACAATCATCATCCTTGATGGCTGAGGCTAGGAGGTTGTTTGATGAGATGCCTAACAGAGATGAGTTGTCATGGACTACTATAATTACTGGGTATGTGAAGAATAATGATCTTGACGCAGCCAAAGAGTTTCTAAATGGGACGAGCAAGAAATTAGGGGTCGCATGGAATGCCATGATTTCAGGTTATGCGCATCGTGGGCTATATCTAGAAGCGTTTGAGATGTTCAGGAAGATGATTATGTCAAAAATTCAGTTGGACGAGTTTACTTTTACAAGCGTTATTAGCGTTTGTGCAAATGCTGGATGCTTTCGGCATGGAAAGGAAATGCATGCTTACTTCCTAAAAACCGTGGCAAACCCAGCACCGGACGTTGCAATGCCTGTGAACAATGCATTGATTACGTTCTACTGGAAATGTGGTAAAGTTGATATCGCCCGGGAGATATTTAATAAGATGCCAGAGAGGGATCTTGTTTCATGGAATATAATCTTATCAGGGTATGTGAATGTTAGGTGCATGGATGAAGCTAAATCCTTTTTCAACGAGATGCCTGAGAAAAATATTTTGTCATGGATTATAATGATATCTGGATTAGCACAAATTGGGTTTGCGGAAGAGGCCTTGAAGTTTTTCAACCGGATGAAATTGCAGGGTTTTGAACCATGTGATTATGCATTTGCAGGAGCTATTATATCTTGTTCCGTGCTTGGATCATTAAAGCATGGACGCCAGCTCCATGCTCAAGTTGTTAGGTATGGTTATGAATCAAGCCTTTCAGCTGGAAATGCACTGATCACAATGTATGCAAGATGTGGTGTTGTTGATGCAGCACATTGTTTATTCATTAATATGCCTTGTGTGGACGCAATATCTTGGAATGCCATGATCGCTGCTCTGGGGCAACATGGACAAGGTACTCAAGCAATTGAACTTTTTGAAGAGATGCTGAAGGAAGGCATATTGCCTGATCGGATATCCTTTCTCACAGTTATTTCTGCTTGTAGCCATGCAGGTTTAGTTAAAGAAGGCCGTAAATATTTTGATTCAATGCATAACGTTTATGGTGTAACCCCAGATGAAGAACATTATGCACGCATTATTGATTTGTTATGTCGAGCTGGGAAATTCTCAGAAGCAAAGGAGGTGATGGAATCAATGCCTTTTGAGCCTGGTGCACCAATCTGGGAAGCACTTTTAGCTGGTTGCCGGATTCATGGGAATATAGATTTGGGGATTGAAGCTGCAGAGCGACTCTTTGAGCTCAAACCTCAGCATGACGGAACCTATGTACTGTTGTCAAATATGTATGCTGTAGCTGGCCAGTGGAATGACATGGCCAAAGTGCGGAAACTAATGAGGGACCGTGGGGTGAAAAAGGAGCCTGGGTGTAGTTGGATTGAGGTAGAAAACAAGGTCCATTCATTTTTGGTTGGCGACGCTAATCATCCTGAGGTGCGACAAATTTACAATTACCTTGAGCAACTGGTCTTGGAAATGAGAAAGATAGGGTATGTGCCTGACACAAAGTATGTGTTGCATGATGTGGAATCTGATCTAAAGGAACATGAGTTGTCTACTCATAGTGAGAAGCTAGCGGTTGCTTATGGATTTATGAAACTTCCCCATGGAGCTACGGTCAGGGTTTTTAAGAATCTTAGGATCTGTGGTGATTGCCACAATGCCTTCAAGTTTATGTCAAAAGTTGTGGGAAGAGAAATTGTAGTGAGAGATGGAAAGAGGTTTCATCACTTTAGGGATGGTAAATGCTCTTGTGGCGATTACTGGTAGGCACAGTTTCTGTTAAAATCTGGGAAGGTTAAAGTTGAAAGCAGAAATGTGGCGTGACTGATTAATAAATTCCATTTGGAGCCTCTGTCACCACAACTGCAACTTCTGATACACGTGACTTCTCTCCATAGGATCATGCAACAGTGCAAAACTAACCAGAGGTTTCTAGCCCTTTTTTTTATATTGATATAAAAGAAACTCAAGAAAAAGTATTCTCTCTTGCAATCTCCAATGACAGGATCGATTTTCATCGAAAGGTTGCCAGATGACCTTAGTTATAATAATTTCTTCAAATTAGAAAAAACCTATTCTGAAGGATATGCATCTCAGAATTTCTCTCTGCAGCGTTGCATTTATTAGTCTTTTTTATTCTTATTCTGACAAAGCTATGTTTATGCAGAAAGAGTTAAATTCTCTCAAAGTGCAAGTTATTGGATTTTCATGCTTGAATTATCAAATTCAAATTGGCTTTCAAGGATTTGAGGTGCCCCTTTATCGTGTTCTTTTGCTTCAGCTATCTAAATGCATGCGCTCTCTTTTCACATGCTTTTTGTTGGATTTTAATGAACGTCAAGCATCAAATCCAATGAGGTAATTCGAGCAAGTTTTTATCTATATTCAGAGTTTCTGCCACTGGACTGTGATGCTTTTTGACAGCAGCATTGTATTTCTGTTAAGGCAAGTTACTTACTGGATGATGGGGATTTGACAGCGGGGGATATCAGGTATCAACTAAAGTTCTACCGCTTATCATCCTTATTTTATCCTCGACGTGGTTGCTGATGTATCAAGTGATGGCCAATAAGCTTCATGTAATGGTGAATAGACCAATTCTTTAAATCCGAACAAAATTGCAGATACAGTGAACAAGTAGCATCATTGAATAGGGGCAAGTGCATTTTATAGCTTCAGCTGCCCTGCTTAGAATATGAAATGTAATACTATATTTGACAATTTTGTTCAGGAATAACCTTTCGTTGACGCTAACATTCCATCTGTGCATTCCATGTTAGGCATTTACCCGTTTATTAGACAGCTCTGGTGAGCAAAGTAACTGTGCTCGTATTATACATCCTGTGCACGCAGCATCTCTATGTCACATTAACTCCATCAATAACTTCACATGCTGTACTAAAAAATCTCCTACTCCTCTCTAGTGTGTTATCTTGTCTTTCCATTTTGGGGCCTTGCAATTTCTTCTTCTCCGAAGATGGTATTAGCAGTTTGAGCCTCAATAAAAAAATCTAAGAGGAAGGAGTTATTTATCTGTTTTGCGAGAGCTTCTTACGACCAAAAAAAGACAATCTTCTTGGCATCAACACAAAACTGAGTGTTCAAAACTTGCGATGGCTAAAACGTCCAAGCGAAGTGATCAACACTGACGGGAGAAGGAAGAGAAGTAGGGATGGGGTGCTTGGGCTCGAGGCAAAACGGGCTAGTTTGGTGGGGAGTCACTAATGGAGTGATGCAATGAACTATGAAGTTGGCGTGGGCCAGCCAGTGAGCCTGACCTCGGGTTTAAGCCTGCCACTGTCGGCCCAACTAATAGTTAACCTATAAGTATAATCCTTGTGTCCAACTACATACATTAATTATTATTTTTTATAAAAAGAAAAACCCATTAATTGATTCGACACCATATTGTTTGCATGGATACATCGTAATGGAAGCCTCTTGTGTTATAAGCGAAAAAAGATATATCTTAATAGAAAAAAAATAATTATATCTGGCAATTTTGCCAAGACCTTGTTAGTTGAAAAAATAATATGCACAAACGAATTTTTGAAAGAATTTCTTAAATATTAAATTAAATCTATGAATATTATTTATGGCCTATAATAAATCTATACAATGACGAGCTCAATTTTTTTTTCCCTTTATCTATAAAAAAATATGAAAAGAAAAGAAACTTCCGATGAGAGACGACGTAAGACCACGGTGTCACAAGTCAAAACAAGGCACCCTATTTTTACCCATCACAAAAATAAGCTTTTACTGCTACAAAATAAATAAATAAATAAAAAGAATTCTATGTGATTAGACACGGTAACGACGTTTAAGCGCGGCAAAATCGTCGAGGCTAAAATGGTAATTAACAAAATTGTTATTTTTAGTGAGAGGTGGCGGTCTCTCATAAATAACAAATTCAAGCGAACCAGGCAGAGCGAGAAAGAGAGAGAGAGAGAGCAACGGCTTTGTTGGTTCAAGCTGTTATCTTCTCTTTCCCTCATCTTCTTCTTCCCCTCGTCGATCATTTATTCGTGCATTGTAGCTTTTGTTGATACAAAATAGGACAAGATGAGCGCGGCGTCGTCAACCGGAGGCGATGACCTCACGTCCGACGAAACGAGTGGTCAAGAAGAGAGGATTCTGGTTTCGGTCAGATTGAGGCCTTTAAACGAGAGAGAAATTGTAAGGAACGATGTTTCTGATTGGGAATGCATTAATAATTCCACCATTATATTTAAAAGCAACATGCCTGAACGCTCCATGTTCCCCACCGCCTATACATTTGGTAAGTAGTTAGGCGCCGATCGCTTCGTTTCTTTTCAGAAAAGGGAAATCTATTTGTTTTTAACGGTTAGATTATGTGTGTAGACAGAGTATTTAGGAGTGATTGCCTAACGAAGGAGGTGTATGAGGAAGGAGTTAAAGAAATTGCTCTTTTGGCTGTCAGTGGCGTTAATTGTGAGTAATATTATATTATTTTTGGTACTAATTTTATGAAATTTCCATATATTCTAAAAAATTGGTGGAATTGATTTTTTTTTTCTGTATCTGCAGCAACTATTTTTGCGTACGGGCAAACGAGCAGTGGAAAGACGTATACGATGCGTGGAATTACAGAATATGCGCTTGCAGATATATATGAATACATGGAGCAGGTAATTTAAGGGAAAAAATTATATGTCTAATTCGTTTTCTAAGATAGCTTGTTTTTGAAGTTCATACCGTGTTCGTTGTGTGGTAATTTGTTTTTTCTTTTTTGTTATCATTTTTTATGTGTTAGCACAAAGAAAGGGAGTTTGTGTTGAAATTCTCTGCCATGGAGATTTACAATGAAGCTGTTAGAGACCTGCTTAGCACATCCAGTTCCCCGCTTAGACTCCTTGATGATCCTGAGGTGAATATTATTGTGCCCTATTTGATAATTTCCATTTTCAGGACTTACAATGGTATATCGTTAGTGACGACATTATTTTCGATTCAACAGAGAGGGACTGTTGTCGAGGGACTTATAGAGGACACTTTGGTTGATTGGAAACACCTACTGGAGCTCATTTCCATTTGTGAAGGTAAGGGTGAACATCGATGTTAGCTTTATAGTACAGTACCATGCTGCTATATATGTGTTGGATGTGTATTTAGCATACAAGACTTGTCATAATTTTTTTATGTTGGATTATTGCAGATCAAAGACAAATAGGGGAGACCACGTTGAACGAAACCAGCTCCAGATCTCATCAAATTCTAAGACTGGTATGCGCCTCGTTTACTCAATCACATAGTTATTATCCCCACTCTACTGCAAATTTGAGATGTAACTGTTACTTATTTTTTCTTCGTGGTTGTCAAATGATGGGATCTGCCAGACAGTTGAAAGTTCTGCTCGTGGATATTTGGGTGCTGGAAACTCAACCACTCTTACAGCTACAGTGGTATGAAACTTTTTCTAAGTGTTTGCATGCACAATTTTCATAAAAACTAAGAAAAACTGGTAAATGCAGCCCTAAACAGAATAAAACAAAAATAATGCAGCGTATCTAGAATTATGAATTACTAGATAATTGGACTATAAATGATATCCTAGCTTAAATTGGTTTTGCTCTGCAGAATTTTGTTGATCTTGCTGGAAGTGAGCGTGCTTCTCAGACATTAGCGGTTGTTACAAGATTAAAAGAAGGTTCCCATATAAATCGCAGTTTACTGACTCTGGGAACTGTAATTCGCAAGCTGAGGTGGGGAAGTTTTTTACAAGTTTTTGTTTGCTCTATTTTCTTTTGGTCGGGTCCTTGGTTCTGGCTACATAGATTTCATCTCTTCTTCATTACTCTCTCATTGTATTTCTTTTATGATTTGATTGTTTTATCTCCTGTATCATGACATAACTTATTGCCTTGGTGCAGCAAGGGAAGAAATGGACACATTCCTTACAGGGACTCTAAGTTAACACGCATACTGCAAAACTCCTTAGGAGGCAATGCCAGGACGGCCATCATTTGTACATTGAGCCCTGCCCGCCGTCATGTTGAGCAATCAAGAAACACCCTTTTGTTTGCAAGTTGTGCTAAAGAGGTGACCACTAATGCACAAGTTAATCTAGTAATGTCAGATAAGACATTGGTAAAGAAACTGCAGAAAGAAGTGGCCAGGCTGGAGAATGAGTTGAAGAGTGCAGGATCAAATTCCTTTGCTGGCGATTCCACTGCCTTACTAAGAGAGAAAGAACTTCAAATTGAAAAGGTGAGTTCTCATGTTAGTTTGCACTTTGCACACATAGAAGACTGGAATCTTTTTTTTTTTCCAAAACATGCGTTGAGCATTTGACATCAAAAGGTGATCTCATCTTTGCCAAGCACTTTGTTGGTGTTTTTCCCAGAGTTTTACTTCCATAATTACTGACTTGGATTAATAATGGAGTCGCAAACTTTAACCAAGCGAATTAGTTCTTACATAAATATTAACCTTAAAACTTTAAGGGAAGGTACATGACCCATCGCAGTCGTGTTCACTGGCCATAGATTTATAATCAATAAAGTTTATACTTTCAATCTGGTTGACTTTTTTCTGGTTCTGCTCGCCACAAATCGAGAACTTCTCTCTTTCCCAAAGCTGTTGTTTTTGTTGTGGTCAAAACCATTTGCTTCTGTAATGAATGGGCTGGATTACATTTTCCTTTAAAAAGGACCTGCACTGTCAAGTTCTGCTCACTTTTCTTTCTGTTTAATGAAAATATCGCAGATGCACCAGGAGATTCAAGAGTTAACTTGGCAACGGGATCAAGCTGAATCTCATCTCCAAAGTTTGCTTGAATCATTTGGAATCAAAGATCATGTTTTTAGAATGGATGACCACTCAGCACCAGGATCCTCAGAAATGATCAATGCTTTTCGTCTGGATGCAGATCTCCCAGGAACCAAAACATTTAAGGATTTTGATTATCCTGGCGCTGTTTCTCCTAACAAGCAAATAATACAGATTCCTGAAATTCCTGAAGACAATTTCCTGCTGGATGGCAGTACTCCAAAATTTTCTGGGCCAGGTTGGGAGGATATTGGCAAAAGAAACAGTGAGGATGCTAAAGATATTTGTGAGGAAGTTCCAGGTACCATAATGGTGGAATCTAGAAGAAAAGTGAAAAAAGTAGCTGATGTATTGTTTCCTGTTTTAGAAGAAAAAATACCCATGCATGAAGGTGAGGTGCCATCCTCACAGGAGGAAGATAAAGAGTTGATTCATATCAATTCAAATAACACACATGAAACAGTGAAACAAAAAATTCAGGAATTGCATGAGACCATTGATCATTTAGAACGATCTCCTTCATTCTCTGATGCAGTTGAATCTAGCTATAAAAACTTGAAATGGACTAGAAGCAAAAGTAGGAGATCAGTTCTCATGACTATTCCATATGCTCTTTGGTCTGAGAAAGAAGAAGATAATGGAAGGGTATCGCCTACTGCATCTGAAAAAGACTTTCCTGAAAGGTCAGAAGACTTGAAGCAAAAGCTTCTTGAACTAGAGCATGATGTTAAACTTGAAAACAAGTCTCAAGAAGATTCTCAAAATCCTCTTTATGGTGCATCGGCAGAAGAAGATGTCATAAAAGATATAGATGTAGATGTAGAGGACACCACCAGCGTCCTTGATTTTGTTGCAGGAGTTAATAAAATGGCGGCCAAACTTCATTCAGAGAACCTGAGTCGGGATATGCAGGTAAGAAGATAAACCTCAATCTCTCTCTCTCTCTATATATATGTATATATATCCATATCCTTATGTTACTCTTCATGCAATAGTTTAATTTTCTTTCCGGTTAATTATATCTTATGCTCTTCTCCTGACTCGTAGCTTGAATCTACGAAAATTTCATTCATAAAAAATTTACATGATGAAGAAATTATGGACTTTGATAACCATTTTGCATCGCCAACAATAGCATAATGCACAATATTCTTGTCTGGCTACACCATCAAGAATACACAAGATTGCTTTCAAATATGTGCTTTAAGAATCATGAATTCCGTTAAGCTGTTTTCCACAAACTCTTGTGTTTCATTCAAGGCTTTGCGGTTTCTCACTAAAAAATTTCAAAATGTTCTCCATCATAGTTTTTGTTAGAGATGAAGCTGCGTGGCAGCTCAAGGATGCACATTTTCGTCCTGAAAATAATAGGATCGATGCCCTGTCAATCAACGTCTTATATGAGTTGGCTCCTACATTATATTCTGTTGTGCTGTGGAAAAATAGAAATTTGAAAGGCTGGCAGGCCTGTCCTAGTAACACCAGAGCTGACCGTCCCCTGTTAAGAAGTCAACTCAAGTGTTTGGTCCAGTTTACAACCTAAGAAACTGAGAGAGACAAGTTTGGTGCAACTCAACCATCTGTTGCAGCAATCTGTCCTGGGGCCTCTAGCTTTTCTTTTTCCTTGCGTCCATTAATTGTAACTGAAATAAAAATAAGAATAGAAGCATGATGGCTAACTTACTTTGGCAACCCTAGGTATAGGTTAGTTTGCTTTTTTTTACGACATGTATTTATAATGGATATATTTCATTTACCGGGACATGTGATTATTCTTAGGTTTTGCAGGCATCAACTAGGCATCATCATAGTAACTGGCAAGTAAAATATGAGAGGTACCGGAGAAAGATAATTGAACTTTGGTTCAGATGTAATGTGCCATTGGTCCACAGAAGTTATTTCTTCCTGCTATTCAAAGGAGATCCTTCAGATAATGTGTACATGGAGGTCGAGCTCAGAAGATTGTATTTTCTGAAGGACACATTTTCTAGCGGAGCTAATACTATAATTGATGGTAAAATCGCCTCACCAGCCTCAAGGTAGTCTTCTATTCCACTTTGAATTTTATCTACAGCAATGCAATCATACACACCAGCAGCTTGCCCACAAACAATTGCTTGATGAAAAAAGATCTCTGTTTTCCTTCTGATTGGTGAATGCCAACTAAATGGAAGCGTTACTTATGAAAATTTTGAACTCCATTGTTTTTTTTATTTCACTGCCCATGAGAAAACTGACATTCCTTTTCTATTGAGGATAGCTTGAAGGCTCTCAGTCGTGAAAGGGACATGTTAGCAAAGCAACTGCAGAAGAAATACACAAAAACAGAGAGAGAGCACCTTTACCAGAAGTGGGGCATCCCGTTAGACACGAAGCAAAGGAGCCTTCAGTTGGCACGTCGTTTATGGACAGACGTAAGGGACATGAGACATATAAAGGACAGTGCTACTCTTGTAGCAAAGCTGGCCGGGATTGTAGAGCCTCGCCACGCCCCGAAAGAGATGTTTGGACTGAGCTTCTCAACGAATCAAAAACCCCCCAGTTGGAGAGACAACATGTCTTCACTATTGTAAGCTTGTTGGAGGTGAAGTTTATTTGCTCACAACTGTTCGGTGGGGACTTGATGGCTCTGCATGCATGGTTCAACTTGCGCTGTTGAAGCAAGCTTCTGTTGCGCAGAAATTGAAACAGCTTGCGAGTTCATTGCAGCAGTCAAAAGTTTGTGTTCATTAATCGTCTGCTTCTCACAGCTTTTGTTCATACATGTATCAAATTATACCCGTTTGACATGGCATAGGCAACAAGTTTCTGACTGTTACACAGACCTGCGCCAGGAAATGTTAGACAAGGGCAAGGCATTAGAGATGTGCCAGTAGGATTTGTGTTGGGATATCTTTACGTCTCATCATTGTGCTTTCCTCACGGATCTATATGCCTCGCGTAGCTGTGATATTCCATTCTTTATTTGTGTACAAGCAAAAAAATATTTGAACTAGCCCATAATAAAAGCTGCGCAAAATGCCTTCGAGGAAAATATATAAGACTATAAACAAAGACGCAAACGATTACCACCAAGCCATAGCATGTTCTGCATCGTAATTGCCTCTCCGGTAATTTTCCATCCCGAACGGCGCATGACAACTCATATCTTGTTGTGTAATTTCTTACATTTGAGGCATTTTTCTCTGGATGAACCTTGTCGGTGAGGCGGGTTGACTCTTTAACAGCGGCTTCTACTACAGCATGTAATCCATCTACACAGTCAAACTCTCAACAGTTGGGTCCAACAGGGTATAATCATATACCCACCAAGTTGTGCAATTTCGGCTGCACGGTCTGTCCATAATTTTCAATATCTGATTATCCAAAACCTGGAAGTTGTCTTCAAAGGATGCTTTGGAGTGTGGCAGATGGTGTGGATTTTTTAATCACGGGAAGATATATTTAAAAAAAAAAACTGAAAATCAAGTTTGAGAAACTTAACTTAAAGTTAACTTGTAATTAAGAATAAGAGGTATTTGAATTCAGATTAGTTATACTTTGATAAATCAGTTTTTTTTTTTTTTTTGTCCTAACAAAAAACATGTTCGCTTGAAGCAAAACGCAAGTTAATTTCATAAATCTATATATGCTCAAACATAACTTTCTGGGTAGAAGGACAGACAAGGAATGGTGATGCTTTCTTGCTATAAGTACAGACAAGGAATGGAGATGCTTTAAGTAACTTGGTCATGTGTAACATGGACATACATACATTCATCAGAAAACATTTCTTCGGGATTTTCTAGACCAAGACTTTCAAAAGGCTCTTCTGTTTCTACAGCAGGATGAACATAATTGATCCGATCATTTTCATGGATTTCTGCACCCATGTCCTTGTGGCCAAGTTGAAACACCTTCTGCAATGCCTGAATTGCACTAGCCTTCACATGATCAATAACAGCAGTAGCCTCAGCTCCAATTCTCACTATGGCTGCTGCGGCAGCCAGGGGAGAACGACCACCTCCCTCCTGCCTTTCTAAATATCTCAAGACTGTGGGATCATCATAATAATCTCCGAGCTTGAATTCTATATCTTTGGTGTCCCTAAATCTAGGAAATAACACCCCCATCAACCATGTCTCCAACAATTTACAAAGCCCAGGAAGATCATTGTCGTCATCATCCTTCAAATTTTCCATGATAAAATCAAAAATAGGTGGATTTCTGTAAGGAGAGTGATCACTGTCTAAACCCAACCATTTACGACACTCATCAAGCTCGCCAACAAGCAGTGAACAAAGACCACTCTCCAAAGCGAAGTCAATCTCATGGTTTTCCGTCGAATTAAAGACAGAAACAAGACTCCCTTGATTTGTTACCTTAATCTGCTGAAGTTGTCCAAATAGGTTATCAGCATCTGGGATGAGATGGGGCTTTTTACCCACGAAAGCTTTGGCAACAG
>Ga0325410_1006445_pt1 | contig 12875 bp, 9 predicted proteins | sample PopdelMetagenome_16_FD_206182 | JGI IMG/M metagenome (GOLD analysis project Ga0325410, IMG submission 206182) | Populus deltoides microbial communities from Bellville, Georgia, United States - Xylem-PdIQD-R3 | ecosystem: Host-associated > Plants > Phyllosphere > Stem > Wood/Secondary xylem... | reverse complement strand
GGGGAAGAAAAGCTTGTCTGGCGTTGGTGGTTAGGGCAAGTTTGGTGGTGAGAGAGAAAACCGCATGAAGGAAACTGGTAGATCAACACAACACTGCTTTCCAGTGAATTTTTTGGGTTTTTTTTTTTACCGTTGGGAAGAGTTTATTGCAAATTGATGAGGGTCGAGAGAGAACAGTTGGGAAGCAATTGGAAATTATCGGTGATGAGAGAGAGCAGAAACGAATGAAGAGAGAGAGCAGAAACGAATGAAAAGCAAAAGATAATTGCTTTTCATTTTTTGTATTTCAAACGCAGTTTCTAATGGGACCCACGCCAAATTAACCTGTGGTTTGTAGTTAACCAAACAGGTGTAATACTGCTTTTTTATTAACCGCAGCTGCAGAAGCATTGCCAAACACCATCTTAGTTTATTCTTTTGTAGTTAGGTGTTTTTAGCCTTGGATTTTTGGTTAATTTTAGGTTTGATTGAGGATAGTAATATAATTTAGTATCTAAATATTTTTTTAAAATCAAAAAAGGTATTAGCGCTTTGGATCCGCCGTGCATGTTAGACAGTGTGTACATCGACTCCTGGTGATTAAAAATAGGCTTCTGTTGTGTCATTTTATTCTTTGTTGTTTCCTTTTTCATTATAGGTGGCACATGCCACCCAAATGTGGTCGATTTATCGCTAATTATCCTTTTTTCCCCTTCATTTCTCTCTCTAACCCTAAAAATACACTATGGTCCTCATTGTTATTGGTATTTTAAATTTAGTCCTTTTAGTTTTGATTTTTTGTATTTTTGTCATTTTCCCTCTAGTTAAAGTTTTATTTGTTTTCAATTTAACCCGTAAATCTTAATTTGTATATATAATGTTTTTCGATTCAATCCTTCTACTTTTAATTTCTTATTTTTTTCCTTTGTCTTTTTGTTAAAGTTTTTATGACTTTCAATTTTATCCTTCAAATCAAGTTTATGATTTTTGTATTTTCAATGATAATAATAATGATTTCAATTTGGTCCATCTTCTTTTGTTTTCTTATTGTTTTCCTTAGCCCTTTTATCAAAGTTTTTATATTTTTCAATTTTATCCTTCAAATCAAGTTCATGATTTTTAATTTTCAATAATAATAATAATAATAATAATCATGATGATGATGATGATGATGATGATGATGATGGTAGTAGTAGTAGTAGTAATAGTAGTAGTAGTAGTAGTAATTAAATTAGTGATGATGATAATAGTAGTGATGATAATAGTAGTTTTAATAATAGTAGTAGTAGTAGTAGTAGTAGTAGTAATAATAATAATAATAATAGTGATTTTTTCATCTTTAAGGATATTTTTATTATTTTATTGTTCATAAATATAATAATTAATATATCATGTGAAAATATAAAAATACTTCTAATTTAAAAATAAATAATTTTTTAATGATAAAATATTCATTAGACTGAAGTGGTGAATACAAAAAAGTACTACTAAGATTTTTCCTTCCATTTTAGTGTGTGTGTGTGTGGGGGGGGGTCCTCATATGCTTGTGAACTTCTTCAGTCGGGGCAAAGTGACGCCACTTCAAATTATAACATAACTACTAGAATGATGCTCATGATTCGTCGTGAATCTGGGCAATTTCTTTACAGCTGAAAAAAATAATATCAAAGTATTATTATTATATTTTAAGAAGGAAAAACAATTAAAGACTCGGTATAATAGAAAAACAACTAAAAATAATAATAATCATCAAACTTCATGAATCAAACTGTAAAATGATAAAATTAAGAAAAAAAATCATGAAAAAAAATCATGAAAAAAAAGCACAAAAAAAACCAAATGAAATTGTCAAAACTCATGAGTAATATTATGTCAAACCTTAAATACAGAAAAATATTGAATTGAAGTGCAAAATCAAAAAGAAAAATCAAATTCACAAAAGAATCCAAAACATAAAAAAAAAAAACAAAGAAAAACAATTTTTAACGAACTCAATGATAATAGATAAAATTTCTAAAAATAATGAAAAATAATTGATGGGAACTCGGTCCAACCTTCAAAATCTGTGACATGGATTATGAGGCTAGATTAAAAGGCAAACAAAAAAAATAACAATGTAAATTCTGAACCAACCAAAATAATTAGGGATAGACATGAAAAAAAATTAAGAAAAAAGTTATTTAAAAAATATAGATTTGAAAAGAAAGAACCAAATCTGACACAAAAAGAAAAAAACAAATCATAAGGGATGAATTTGGAAAACAATTTCAATTAAGAAAAGGATATGAACAACTAAAAATAACAATAAAAAAATAAGGATTGTAAACCACCGCTTATAAATTTTTCTAGATTATAAGACCAAGAGGGGTCAATGTTCAAATAATAGAAAGTTAGGGGTTTATATACAAATGATAAAATGACCCATAGCGTGAAACCCTGGAAATTTATAATTTAGATATGCATATGACTCGGTGGAAACTTTGTAAAACCCCAACAAAAGACTTCACCATGATGAATTGAATAATGAGAAATAAAATAGAAATGGTGATAAATTGTAAAACTCCCGATCAAATTTTATGATATTAATAAAATTATTGATAATTCAGAACCGAGAATGAGTTGAGCTAGTTAAAATAAAATAAATTGGAATGGTATTGAATTATTATAAAAGAAATTTTAGAGAGAGATTTTTTTTGCATAGTATTTGAAAAGCGGACCGAGAAAAGACATTTGGTTGAACAAATAGATACCCGAACTTGATATAAGGATGTTTTAGTAAATATGGATAGATTTGCTATATAAATAGCAAAATTATGCAGAAAAAAGAGAGGATGGCCGAATGAAAGAAAAAAAACGGGGAGACAGTGAGAGAGTGTATCTTGAGAGCAGACACTAAAACGGCTATATCTCCGTATTGCACTGTTGGATTGGTCTGGTTGTTGGATATATTATGGTTCTCACCACCCTCTAACATCTGACCGCTGGGATCTGAATTTTCTGGTTTGGTGTGAGAGATATAGCCCTCGCAACATTTCAAGGAAAACCTGCCTGCAGGTTAGTCACGGTCACTGGCAGTTTCCTTCTTTGTCCACCGTTGGATTTGCTCAAATTTGGATATGTTGGTCATATTGGTGAGCTTTTTATTATGAACGATGGAGATCGGGATTCGAGACTTCTACGAGGAGGTATTCATCGTAGAACAGTATATTGTTAATTTTCAGGTCTGTTTGGTTTTGTTTAGATCTAGAAAGATCTATCCGTTAAAATTCTATGATTTTTTAGTATGTGTTGCATGATATAATGGTAGTTAACTTCACCATTTGGATTGTGTTCATTTTGATTGAGTTGGGAGAAACGGGAACCTTACTGAAACATTGTTTTTAAGTTAGGTTAGCAAAAATGAAATGAATGGAAAGTGTGGTGGCTTGATTTGTGTTTAACCATCAAAAGCATGCTAATTATGATTTAAATTGAAGAAAATCCTTAATGTCTTTCCTTAGGCATGTTTGGCAATATTATTGATAGTAGAAAAAGGGAGATATTGGTTGTCTCAATCTATGTATTGGGACTTAACAGTTTTATCACCTACCTTTCGGCTGTGGTTAGGGATTGTCTCAATCTATGTATTGGGACTTAACAGTTTTATCACCTACCTTTCGGCTGTGGTTAGGGAACCAATATGATAAAATTCCAGATTGAGTTCTTCATAAAAGTTGTAGGTATGAATGTTATCTTTTCAACAAACCTAACCTCGTATAATGTGGAGTTATAAAACTTCAGATATGGACAAAAAATGAAAGAAGGGTCGAAATTGTCTTGTATTTGATAGATTTTGTTGAGTACTATAACATATAATTTCGGGGGTGTTAAGGGCAGAATTGGTCTTTTGATCCTTCAGTGGAGTTGTAGGATCGTGTTTTATCTTTCCAATGAGCCAAACCACGCATAAAACTGAATTCTATAACTTTACTTATGAATTAAATGGTAAATAGTGTTCTCGAGTGAAAACTGATCTAGAAAGTGTAATGAGGTAGTTGAAGGAAATAATCGGAAAATGAATTAAAACATTGTGATGAATTCAAGTGAATGAGATTGCAATAGTATGAGAACACACATTGTGATAAAATTAAAAGAGGGTACTAATTGTATCTCTTGATTCTCAAACAGAAAAGATGTATGGAGCAGGTTCGTCAGTAGTTAAAGGGACTCGATCAGTTGGGGAAACAGGTAGGTGTATCGCACCTTGTCTTTTCAATTTATGTAAACTCATTGATAAATTTCAGAATTTATTGTTTTATTGCTTCGATAAACATTGAAATGAATATGAGTACCTTTGCATACATTGATGTGTATCAACTAGTTATGATATAATTGGAATGGATACGAGTGCCTTGCGTACATTGATATGTATCAAACTTGTGATGATATTATTGGAATGAATAAGAGTACCTTGCGTACAACGGTATAGATCAATTAGTTAGGATAAATTGGCTCTTAAAAAAAAGATATTTTTGACACTCTTATATTGTATGTGATATGAGTAGAGGTCGAGATAAAGAGAAAAGGTTGAATTGTGGATGTTGTGTGTAAATGGAAAGGTTGATGAATTTGGTCAGATTCGTCTCCTGACTTGTAGAGAGAATTCAAGTAGAATGATGAGGGAATTAGGATTAGGTTCCTTCATAATAATTATAGTTTTGGATGTGGACTAACTAAGAAAACTAGTCTTGCTTAATTTAGAGCTATAAAACTCTAACTATGGGTTACCAACCGAAACTGGGTCATGCAGACCCTATAGGGCAATAGGTCTATTTTGTTAACGAATAATTTTGAGTGTTTTGAGGGCAGAACTAGGTTCTTTTCCTTTCATGGGACTTGTAGCCCCGTGTCTTAACTTTCCAACGAGACCAACCTCGCTTGAAACGGAGTCCTAGAACTCCAGATATAGTCAAAACTTGGAGGAGAGGTCGGAATACAACCTCTACTGGTAGATTCAAAAAGTCACTAAAGCGACTATTTAAACGCATTAAAGGGTGAAAATTTTGAGTCCTTTCCCTTCAGGAAATATGTGACATTATATCTTAGCTTTGAAAAGAAACGAGCCATGTTCGAAATGAAAATTTGTAATGATAACTATGGTCGGACAAAGAATGACAATATTAATGAATGAAATTGGCATGGACTAGCATACATTTAGTGTATGCTAGGATCCCAGGTAAGGGGATCACCATGCATCGATGCCTATGGGGCATGGACTAGTATACATTTAATGTATGCTAGGATCCCGGGTAAGGGGGATTGCTAAGCATCGACTCCTACGAGGTGATGATGATACCGGTGAAATTGGTATTGACAATGAGTTAGACAGAAATAATTGTGGTTGATCTTATGGAATCTTGAATGAAAGTTGAAAATGGAAGGTGAAACGGTTTTAGTAGTTGAATGAGAAAGTTCCAATGGAAAACAAAAACGAAGAACTGAATAGAATATGATTACATGTTTGCCTTTTAAATTGTTAGATATTTGTGCTACTATACTTATTGTGATATTCATGTTTCAATAATATGTATTTTTATTTCAGGATCATCGCGTGCACGACAGGAGTAAATCCTAGCTTTTGTTCACTTTTTGTTATGTAGTTTTAGGGAGTATATCCTTGTATTTTGAAATATTAAAACATTCATATAACTTAATTTATATAATGGATGTTTTAAACTTGATTAGATGAATTTAACTCTGAAATCCATATAATCATGTTTCATATTTGCGTGTTTATCTCATTTATTCCTCTATAATGATATTTGTTGTTCAATGTATGTTATAAATATTATGGTTGTGATGATGATGATGATGTTTATGGGATTGAGACCCAGGACGATTGAGTCGTGATTGAGTTATGAGATGTGAAATACTAGAAGTGTAAACAGGGTATATGTCGATAATTTGGTACCTCCCGATATAGGGGAGATTCTGCCAAAATTTTGGTGGAAATTTTGGTAGACTTTTATATGAGAACTGTAAAAAAAAAAAATACTTGTATTTTTACGTATCAAATCGTAGGAAAAATAATTATAAATGTAATGAAAGTATGGGGTGTTACAAGGACCATATTTGATATAAAAATAAAATGTCAAGGGATGAAATCCAAAAATAAATAAATTTAACATAAGAATTCAAGACCAAAAACATCATAATTAAAATAATGAGGATCAAATATAATATAAAAACAAAGTGTAAAGGAATGAAATTGAAAAAATAATTAACTTACTAAATGATCCAAGACTAAATACATTGCAATTAAAAGAATGAGAATCAAACCTGATATAAAAATAAAGTATCAGGGGATGAAATTGAAAAAACAAATTAACTCAATAACTAATTCAAGACCAAATACATTACAATTAAGAGAATGAGGATCAAATTTAACTTAACAAATAAATAGCTGGACTTTTTTATTTTTTTGCAATGGATAACATGTTTTTCTAGGTGGAGAAAGGAAAAGGAGGGAGGAAGGGAAAAAGTCATTGTCAACGCCCCTCCACGCGCTGCAGTCAAACACGCGCCTCACAACCGTGACGGAAGTGATGAGGCGTATCAAATGTCACCCCGCATAGTGGCATTCGACGTTTTGTGGGTACCGCATGCACCACCCGAAATGCGAAGGCAGCGCACACTGCACGCACCAGCAACTTTTTGAAATTAAAATTAATTTATACATATTAAAATACCAAATCATCCCTAACCCCTCATTAGAATTACAAAAAAAAAAAACCATAGAAAAAAACCTAAAATAGCCTTGCATCCATAGTAGAGAGAGTTTATTTTTTAGGAATATTTAAGTAATTGACACACACAAAAAAAACATGAAAAACCTGAAAAACCCCTGAACCAAAGGGAAAAAACATTTAAGGATTATTTGGTAATTACATAATATAAAAAAAACATGAAATTACTAATCAACACACTTCTTTAACGTAATTACTTACAAGCCTCGTGGAAAAGACTCATATACCCCTCAAGCCAATATAGCCCACCAAGGGCAAAATTAGCCTTTCATTATAGATTCGCACAGTGAAAAGGTGACATCTCTTAGTTATAGTTAATGATTCAAAATAATGAAGTCCAACTTTTCTATTTGTCCTTATCTTTGTGTATTGACATTTCATTTATGTATAAAATTTTCCCTGATCACAACCAACGTTGATAATCACTCTTATAATCCAATTTTGTCACCTTTCAAATATCCTTGAAAAAAGCAACAAATATCTCAATCAAAAAGCAAAAAAAAAAATACAATTAGAAACGAAATTAATAAAATATTAATAAAATGATTGAAATTAGCTAAATAATTAAAAATAAGAAAGTCAAGAACTGAATTGGAAAATGTGACAACATGCAATATTATTTCAATGTAATCCGAGACAACCTTGAGAAGAAATATTAAGAAAATGGTTGAGATTGACCAAAAATTAAAATACTAAAGATACAAAAAAATAAAAAAAAATGAGAAATTAAAGGACCTTTTTAAATCTCTAAAATTTATTTTAAGTCAACACGACATCATTTCATATTAAGTAAAGTGGTGTGCTTTATTCCTTGTAATGAAATGGTGCTTTTAAAAAAAAGCATCAGAACAATGTTGTTTTGGTGCATGCATCAACACAATAGTTTCTTCCCCATTGCATGGCTTCTACAACTTCTTTCCTTTTTTTTTGTGCTTTCATGTCTTTTGGTAGGACTTTGGCCACTCGTTTCTCTCTTCCACACCTCTCACAAAGACAAATATATAACACACCACTCTCCTCCTCTGCATGTTCATAAAAAAAAAATAACACTCTAACCTTTTAAAGTCACTGCAAAAATGGTGCAAAGAGACCAACAAAAAAAAACTTTGGCCAAAGAGTACAACCATGGTGTAAAGTTGAGATTAACTCAAAGGAACCAACGGCCATGATCATGCCACCAAGAAAGGTTCCAGAAGCTTCATCTTCGCTAATAAATAGAAAGGATAAGCAAGAAAAGAGAAAAAACAAAGTTAGAGAAAGAAAATGAAGAGAGAGAGAGAGAGAGTTTGAACTAAAAAAGAGTAAACAAGTTTGAGCCATGAGAGAGGGAAAAGAAAAAAAATATGAGAAAGCAAATGAAAAAAAAAACCCGAGAGAGAAAGAAAACAAAGGAAAAAAAACAAAAACCCAAGAAAGAGAAAGAAGCTTGAGAAAAACCACTTGAAAACCACACCACTTCAAGCACTGTCATCATCTTTGCCACCAGTGGCCACCACAACAGCTCCTTCATCTGGAACCAGCCCTAAGGTAAGCCCCTATCTCTTTTCCTTCTTTTTTTTACTTCTTTGCAGGTTTTGTCATGAAAGTTACTATGCACAATTGAAAATAATACACATGTTACTACTGATGCATGGTTATTATTCATCCATGCATTTATATTTTATTTATGCTAACTTAACGTTAATGTTAGCTTTGTTTTGTAAAGTTATGTTCTCGCCTTCTTATGTATGCATAAGCATGCAAAAATTCATTTTTAGAATTAGGTTAACATTCACTCATGCATTTTGTTATTTTATTTTTATTGGCTTTGTAGTAATGTTAGTTTCATTTCATAAAACTATGCTTTTGTCTTTTTACATTTGTACGCATACAAATATTTATTTTCAAGAAAGAACAAAAACAACATCAATGATTTTTCATCAACTTAACATCCTGTTTTGATAAAGCTTAGTTTTAATAGTTAGATTGATGTATCTCCTAATTTTTAGAAACCAAAATAGGCCTAGTTCCATTTTAAAAAAAAATTAAGTTCAATAGTAAGTTGATGAGTTTTCATCAAGTTAGTATCATGTTATAATTAAACTTGGATTTTAATATTTAGGTCAACGAGCCTTCTAGTTTTAAGGACCCATGTAGGCCCAACATGATGTTTTTAACAAAAAAACAAGGTCAATAATAAGTCAGTGAGTCTCCTGAAAGTAGGGACCAACACGGGTTAAACATGGTATGATGTTCAATTTTTATTTTTGTAGAAAATAATAATGATGATAATAAAAGGTCAAGAAATAATAAAAAATAATAAAATAATAAAATTAAAAATTTCAAAACTAAAAAATCCTCGAGATGCGAGACTCTTGCTTAGGGCCCAACATTAACTAGAGGAATATCCAGCAACAATAAATGACATATGAATAAGCCTAGGAAATAATTTGAACAATCAATGGCATGTTTAAAATGAAGTTGGGAGAAATAAAAAGATGAGGTAATCATTCATTGGAAAAAATACGGTAAGGGTGGTTTTTATCTTTCATTTAGCAACCGACCCCTTATTTAAATATCGGGAACTAATGCATATTTTAGAATTTTTAGTCTTCTTAAATAACTAGGTTACAACGCCATTTTATTTAATTTTAGAGGTCTTATTTATGCCAAGTGCAACAATTACAATTTATAATCAAAGGTTGAGTGGTGAATGGGTGTTTTAATCGGTGTTATTAAATCCAATCTAACCTAATGAGTCGATTTAGGACTTGATTTGGGCTAGATTTTGAAAAAACCGAGTGAGAGTTGACCCGGTCAAAACCTAGTTTGACATTTTAATTTTATTTTTTCAAAACAACATTGTTTTAACTTTTTTTAAAATAAATCTTAAAAAAATATTGTTTTAAATTGAACCAGATCAATTTGTCCAACTCATAACTTTGACTTTGAACCAGATCATAGATCAGATCAAGTTTAATAACTTTGATTTAAAAAAAAAGGAGACCACATTCAAAGTACACTAATTATTTAGTTCTTTTCTAAAAAGTAAATGCATTACATCGGAATGTACATTGATCTAAATATATAACTAATTAGTTTGTTGGTTACGTAAGCAATTTTTATTTTAGTTTTGGAATAAAAGATGAGATTATATTAAAAAAATGATTTTCCATGAATTCTTGATTTTAATATAAAGAACATATTTTTGTTTGAATTAAAAGAATTATTTAATGTTGATATGCAAAAGATGACTTGTTAATGGGTTGACCCATAAGCATAAATGTGTTAGGTTGGGCTTTGGTCAACATTTTAGAGAAGATCTCATTTTTTTTTCCCCTTAATTAAAATTATATTTACAGACCCTATTAAAAAACTAATATAAAAGGAAATTAAGTTACTGTGTTAATGGGTTGACCCATAAGTTACTTGGTCTAACACGAGTCAGCCATTTTTATTAAAACATCTTCGTTTTGTTTTTTTACTTGGTGTTGATTTAACTAGATCTAACTAGATTAATTAGTCATTAAAAACTTGATTAGGTTACTCATGTTTTTAACGGTAAATATCTTATTTGATTTAATTAGAAACTTGGCTCAAGTTAGGATCTTGGTTATACTGATTTAGGTCAATTTGTTAAGCCAGGCTAAATTAAACAATTAAAAAAATAATAATCAGTGTTTCATTCAAGACTCCCTTACAATTCATTGTGGACTTATATGGTGAAATTATCATTTCACCTTACACAATTTAAATCTTATAACATGTTTCTAGAGGTAATATGATCTTTGTCACATGACACATTCACTATTACAAGATTGAATGGGGATAGAAAAGTCTTTTAACCTTTTTATTTGCACAATTTAATGTCTAAAATACCCTTAAAAGTTAATTTTTTTAATTGTTTGAGCAAGGGCATTTTTGAGTTTTTGTCCTTCTTAGCATAGTTTAATTACTAAAGTATCCTTTCAAGTAAAAAATCTATTAATGGGATTTTTGATCCTTTTGTTATGTTTTGTTTTTTGTTAATATTATGTGGAGTTAGGGGCACTTAGGTATTTTCATAAACTAAAAAAAAAAACAGAGAGAAGTTGGTGGTGTGTGCAATGCATATGCCCTTTAGACGACGAGTATGGTGTCTCCCGATGGCCAAAAAAGGCCAATCATCATCTTGTCCGATGGATCATATGGAGGCGCATCCACGGGGGCGACGCGTGTAAGATACTGCAGTGGTTAAGCGACGGTTGAATTTTTTTCTCCTCTATTTTTTCTCTCTCTTCCCCTTTGAAAACGTGTCAGTTTAATCAAAATCAAGAGTTGTTCTTCATTTTCTTCTTATTTCAATTGTGGCCCTCATTATTTTGATTGCTTTTTATTTATTTTGAATTTTTTTTAGTAAGTTTTTTTTTTCAATTTCATTCATTATGATTTTTTTATTTAATATTTATATCAAATTTTATCCTTATTTTTTTAATTGTTATTTAAAAAATTATTTCAATTTCTTCCCTTATCATTTGATTTTGTTTAATTTATATGTGAGATTAATTTAACCCTTATTTTTTTAATTGTTTTTTTCCGTGGTTTCTTTCTTTTGTTAGTTTTTTTAAAAAAATTATCATTTTGATTTGTTTAGAATTAAATTTTAGAATTTTTTTTTCTAACTCGGGTCATGGGTATAAGATTTCAACTTGGATCAATATTGATTTATTTTTTTTTACTTATTTAATATTTTAATTTTATCATTTAATATCGAACCTTCAATATCAAAGATATAGAATTTTCATTGGTAATCAATTATTTTTGTTCCCTCGAGGAGCAAAAGTTTTATTTATATGATGCACTAAATACCTGCCAATTAATTTCAAATAAGTTTATAAATTAATCATGCATAATCGTTTGATTTAGAGCATAATACATGCATTATTTGTAAGAATCATCTATGAGAATTTATGTAATTTTTCTAATACATATACATATAGAGATGCATCTTCAAGATCTCGTGATCTATAAAAGAATCAGTTTTGATTGACACATAAATACCTTTCAAGGATAAATTTCTCGTTAGTTTTTAAATTGGTAAAAAAAATATATTTATTTTATACACTAATTGCTATGAGGTTTTTTCTTTTGAATTTATTAATCAACAATTCATTTAGCATGAAACGCAAGAATTACTTGGTTTAGATGCATTCAATTCACTTTTCTATACATATTTCAGTTAATGGAATATTTAAGATCAACTTCCACATTACTTACATGTTTCTGGATTAAACTCATATCCAATACCCCCCCAAGAGAGGGGAAGAACTTATCACTTTGCAACTCATAGATGCTTCCCTTATCAACTCCCACATTACGCGATATTCATCAAAAGAAGCTTCAATCATCACTCTGTAAGTCTTATACAACGAGGAACAATGTACATAGTATCAGCAGCAAAATCAATGTAAATGGGTGTAGACGTGTAGTTACAGTCGATTGATTTACACGCTTAGCACCATGGGAAGAAGCTTTAACAAGGTGTCAATTACTTGAGAGTGAGTGTGTCACATCCACCAAATTTAAAGCCATTCCATTCACACAGACAGACAGAGGCAAACAGACGCAACCCAATAAATCCAATGAAGGCTTTACACTGGGCTTTCCTGCCAGGAAATACACAGACGTCTCTCCTTCCCCACCGAGAAGCATGCCCAAAACCTTAGAAAGCACATAAATCCAACAAAGTCCACTTTACATTGCTATGATTTGTTTATGCTATGGTATGGTGTGATTAGATGACATACATACATGTGATTTACCATCATCATCATCATGTACTAATAACTGCCCTCCTCCATTCACTCCCTATAAATACGACCCCAACATTCTCTACTAACTCCTTGCTCTCTCTCTCTCTCCCTGGTTCTAGCATTCTTCAGAAGCAGAAATCGCTCTGTAACTCACAATGGCTAAGGTGAGTTCACCCACTCAAAACTAGAGGTTACCTTTTTCACCGAGTGAACTCATAGTTTATATTTGGATCCTTTCTAATTAGCTGTAATGGGTTTTTTTCCTTTCTGTTTTGCAGAAGAAAAACAACAACAACAAAGAAGCAGAGAAGAAAGAGGAAGAGAAAAGCAAAGGCAGTGA
>Ga0325410_1006441_pt1 | contig 12879 bp, 9 predicted proteins | sample PopdelMetagenome_16_FD_206182 | JGI IMG/M metagenome (GOLD analysis project Ga0325410, IMG submission 206182) | Populus deltoides microbial communities from Bellville, Georgia, United States - Xylem-PdIQD-R3 | ecosystem: Host-associated > Plants > Phyllosphere > Stem > Wood/Secondary xylem... | reverse complement strand
TGCCTTTATGGTTTTTTTTCTTTTTTCTTTGTGTTTTTTTCTTTTCATGAACTTTTTTTTATTTAATTTAGTTTGTTAATGATAATTTTTTTATTTAGTTATCAGATTTTCATGACACGGATCCCGGGTTTGACGTGTTAACCTGGTTTGACGAGTTAACTCGAATTTATTTTTTTTACTTTTTTTCTTTTTAATTAATAACATATACTAAAATTGTTCAGTGTTTCACTGTGCAGTCCACGTGAAACGCTAAGTTGTTTTGTTTTTTTTTTTGCTTTTTATGCTTTTATAGGTTTGTTTTTTTGCTTTTTTTCTGTGTTTTTTTTAATGAATTTTTTTTTATTTAATTTAGTTTGTTAATGTTAATTTTTTTTAGTTATCAAACTTTCATGAGACGAATCTTGGGTTTGACGGGTTAACCTGATTGGACGAGTTAACTCGGAATTTTTTTTTTGCTTTTTTTCTTTTTAATTAATTTTTTTCATTTAGTTTATTTTTTTAGTGTTAAATTTCTTTCTATTTAATTATCAAACTTTCATAACACGTATCCCGGGCTTGACAGGTTAACCCGTCAATTTGTTTTTATATTTAGTTATCAAACTTTCATGATGCGAATCCTAGATTTGACGGATTAACCTGGTTTGAAGGGTTAACCCAGTTAATTCAGATTCTTTTCTTTTTTTTTTCATTAGTTTTTCTCTTCCTGTTGGTTTTTTTTCTTTGTGTTTTTAACTAATCTATTTAATTATCACACTTTTATGACACGACCTTGCTACCAGACTCGCATTCAAGGCTCTTGGGTCCGGTGTTGCAGCCAAACTCACTTAAACTTGAGTCATGTAAGTTTAATATTATTATTAATATTATAAATATTACTCTTGGGTCAAGCGTTGCAACTAAACTAAAGGCTTTTGGGTATATCTTTGCAGAAAGACCTAACACTCTTAGATCTTAGCATTTTTTGATATTTTTTATGCAAGAAAAAAAAATTTAACCCGTGGCGCGTGCCTTTGTTTTTTTTTTCTCTTTTTCTTTTTAAGCTTTTTACTGTGGATTGCATAGTACAGTCCACGGTGAAAAAGCTGATGCCTTTAGTTTTTTTTTGTCTTTTTTCTAATTATTTTTTTAATTTAGTTTCTTAATATTAAATTTTTTCTATTTAATTATTAGACTTTTATGACATGGATCCTAGGTTTGACGGGTTAACCCAGTTTATTCATATTTGTTTTCTTTTTCTTGATTAGTTTTTTTTCTTCTTGTAAGTTTTTTTTTCTCTTTGCTTTTTCCTTTTTAATTAATCTTTCTTTAATTTATTTCATTAATAATAAATCTTTTTTCTATTTAGTTATCACACTTTCATTATACGAATTCCAGATTTGATAGGTTAACCTAATTTAACGGGTTAACCTGGTTGATTCAGATTTTTTTTCTTTTTTCTCATTAGTTTTGTTATTTCTATTTCATCTTTTAATATTATATGCACTCCACAGTGAAAAAGCTGAAATCTTTAGTTTTTTTTTTTTGCTTTTTTTATGCCTTTCACCGTGGACTGCACAGTGCAGTCCACGGTAAAAAGGCTGATACCTTTTTTTTTTCTTTTTAATTAATTTTTTATTTAGTTTGTTGATATTAAATTTTTTCTATTTAGTTATCAAACTTTTATAACATGGATCTCAGGTTTGACGGGTTAACCTAGTTAATTTAGATTTTTTTTTCTTTTTCTTCATTAGTTTTTTTTCTTCTTATAAGTTTTTTTTTCTTTTATTGTTTCTTTTTATTTAATATTTGTTTATTTAATTTAGTTCATCAATATTAATTTTTTTTTCTATTTAGTTATCGACTGATACTTTTAGTTTTTTTTTTTTTGCTGTTTTTATGTCTTTAACTGTAGACTGCATATTGAGTCCACAGTGAAAAGGTTGATTCCCTGTTTGTTTTTTTTCCTTTTTAATTAATTTTTTTCGTTTAATTTAGTTATCAAACTTTCATGACACGGATTCCGGGTTTGACGGGTTAACCCAATTAATTCAGAATTTTTTTCTTTTTCTTCATTAATTTTTTTCTTCCTTTTGGTTTTTTTTCCTTTGTTTTTTTCTTTTTAATTAATCTATTTAATTAAAATATTTTTATGACACGACCTTGCAGCTAGACTCACATCCAAGACTATTGGGGTCTGGTATTGCAGTCAGACCCACTTAAATTTGGGTCATACAAGTTTAATGTTATTATTAATATTATAAAAATTATTCTTGGGTTAGGTGTTGCAGCCATACCCAAGACTCTTAAGTATAACTTTGCAAAAAAAAAAAAAACCTAATACTTTTAAATTTTAACTTTTTTTAATATTTTTTATGTAAAAATCATTGATCCGCAATATCATGCACTTCATGTAACTAGTTATAAAACTAAAAGGAATAAGAATGATTTTGGACAATATTCAAGCCCACAAGGCATTGAAACTATTTTCTAAAAGGGTTATCATTTTTTTTTTAATTTTGTTCTTCAGCTTCAAATATCTTCCCAACATCAGAATTTCTTTTTTAAATTTAATAAATACTTTTAATATTAATATATTAAAAATATTAAAAAATATTAAAAATAAATATTTATTTAATATTTTTTTAAAAAAACTTTTCAAAAACACCTGGCAAACTCACTCCCAAATACAAAAAAAATTAAAAAAATAATATTAAATCATAAAAAAAGCAGGTTACTAATCCACGGTATCTTGGGATGGACAAATTTTTCAAGAGAAGAAATCTATTTCTTCTCAATCTCAAAATTAATTAATTCCTGATGGGTGATTTAATTTTTTGTCCTCAAAATTTTCTAGATTTTACCACATTTAAAAGAGGACAGGACTAGAGGAGTTGCATTGGAAAATAAAATTAAAAGGGCGTAACTGACAAAACAATACATTTTAGAGATCAAGCTGAAAACTACACAAACTTAAAAGGCCTTTACCTCTACTTTAATCATCAATTTTTTTTGGCACCAAGACGCTTGAAAAACCCCTATTTTCTCTCTGCTATCGCTCCCTCTCTCAAATGGAACCTCCCAGCAGCAGCGGCAGCGGCAGCGGCTTCGGCGGCGGCGGCAGCGGCAGCAGCAACAGCAGCAGCAAAGTCAACAACGGAACTGAAAACTCAAACAACGAGTGGAAAGCCGAAGAAGCAATTGGTGGAAATAAAGCGGCTCTCGAAGCTTTAAGAGAGCTCATTACTTTCCCTCTTCTCTACTCGCATGAAGCTCAGAAACTCGGTCTAAAAGTAACTAAAACCTAATTTTACTCAATAATTACATTTTGTGATTGATTATGATCATGCTACAGCTTTAATTTCAAGTTAATTAATTAATTAATTTGGTTTTTGATTCTAGTGGCCAACAGGTTTGCTTCTGTACGGTCCACCGGGAACCGGAAAGGTAAGTAGTTTTTAATCATTTTATTAATCCAATAAATTGTTCTCTTTGATTCTAAATTTATTTATTTATCTTGTTTTTTTTCTTCCGCAGACAAGTTTGGTACGAGCAGTTGTACGCGAATGCGGGGCGCATTTAATTGTCATTAGGTAATTTGATTTTCTTTTTCTTTTTTTTCCCGACTAATGGATTTAATATATTGCTGAATTAATAGTTATATTTATTTATTTATTTAATTTTTGGCTTGAGTTTGATGTGATTTGTGATAATTTTTTTGTAGTCCACATTTCGTTCATAGAGCGCATGCTGGAGAAAGCGAGAGAGTTCTACGTGAGGCCTTTTCAGATGCATTGTCTCATGCTGTGGCAGGCAAGCCATCAGTTATTTTTATTGATGAAATTGATGCCTTGTGTCATCGTCGTGATTCAAGGTATTGGAGAAAGGATGGTTAGATTTTGCTGCAGCTTTACCTGTTCTTTAGATTTATACAATTGCTTTGTTGTAGTTTTTGTGTTAGTTTGTTTTCTTGGCTTGCTGTTGTCTTGATAAGAACATAAAGAGGTAAACTTCTCCATTCATATATTTAAATTAGGCCTTCAAATGCAGACGGGAGCAAGATGTTCGTGTAGCCTCTCAACTATTTGCTTTGATGGATGCCAACAAGCCCTCATCTACATCTTCAGCACAAGTTGTTGTGATTGCATCAACTAATAGGTTAGTCTGTTGCTTTCTGTATGTTCGAGGTTTTGTTCTATTGAAATGAAGTAGAATCAATCTGACACAGAAGCTTTTCATTAGCCTTTTTTTATGGCCGTGTTGCACATATTGTTTGATCTTATCTAATATATATATATATATTCTGTATAAAGAGTGGATGCAATTGACCCTGCATTAAGAAGATCTGGTCGTTTTGATGCTGAAATAGAAGTGACTACACCTACAGAAGAGGAGCGATTGCAAATTCTCAAGGTAGCATACAAATCTTTCAATATCTATGAGCATCGTAAGAGTCAATTTTTATGAAACATATATCAGCCTATCTGAGTTGCCAGTTGATGTTATTACTAGAAGTATGATCATGGCTCTTCTTGTTTGATGGAATGTTGATTAGAAAAAGGTTTGTAATGTGGCAGTAGAGGCATGATTTTATCATGATTTTTTCTTCTTGATTGTTCTCAGCTCTATACAAGGAAGCTTCATTTGGATCCTAATGTTAACTTACATGCTATAGCTGCATCTTGTAACGGATATGTTGGGGCTGATTTGGAAGCTTTATGTCGCGAAGCTACAATGTCCGCTCTTAATTCTTTGGATACAAGTGAAGATGCTGGTGTGCAATTAACAATGGATGACTGGAAGCATGCTAAATCTGTGGTTGGCCCTAGCATAACAAGAGGTGTGACAATGGAAATCCCCAAAGTGTCTTGGGAAGATATTGGTGGACTGAAGGATTTAAAAGTCTGTAACTATATGTCTTAATTTTGTATCAAAATCCTTCCTGATGACTTTAAGGATGCTCAACTTTATATATGTTAGCTCTGCACTTCAATTTGGTATTGAAACTGACGCAGAAGCTAACCATACTTCCTATGTTGTTAGAAAAAGCTCCAACAAGCTGTTGAATGGCCTATCAAACATTCTGCTGCATTTGCCAGGATGGGAATATCACCAATTCGTGGAGTTCTTCTGCATGGACCTCCAGGATGCTCAAAAACCACTCTTGCTAAAGCTGCAGCTAATGCTGCTCAAGCTTCCTTTTTTTCCTTGAGGTATCATTGAATTGTATTTTCATATCTCATAAAATGGAAGTGTTTTTCACGAAGAAAGGATTTTTTTTTAAAGCTTTATTATTCAGATTTTACTGTACAGACTTGATAACTGGGATATTAGAGGTGGCCGTTTCAAAACTGATTTTTGTTGATTGTTAATCCATGCTGAATTTATAAAAACAGAGAGGGTAAGAAGGGGAACCAAAGATTTATATTTCTTGAAAACTCATAAAGCATAAATCAGTGGTGCAGAACTCTATTCAATGTACGTTGGAGAGGGGGAAGCATTGCTGCGCCATACATTTCAGAGAGCTCGCCTTGCAGCACCAAGCATAATATTCTTTGACGAGGCTGATGTTGTTGCTGCAAAAAGGTTAGTATGGAGGTTTCCTATATGTTGCTGCTGAAAAATGATTGTTCTCTTAAACTGTTTCTGCAAATGTTTTGTGTGGTAAGTGGGTAATTATTTCCTTGAGCTTCTTCAAGTTGGTGTATAATAAATGCAATCATGGGCACATGTGGAAATATGTATAACATTTTCTTCATTCACACCGTACGGAGTAATGCGGTTGTTCTTATGATTGATTTTTTAAAACAACTGACAAAAAAATGGTTCTCAAAGCACTTCTATTCAATGGCAGAGGTGGGACTTCAAGTAACAGCACTACCGTAGGAGAGAGGCTTCTGTCAACGTTACTGACTGAAATGGATGGTTTAGAGCAGTCCAAAGTAGGTGCCAGTCACATGATTGAGTTTATCATTTATCTTGAAACTATAGTTGTGAGGAGTTATAGATAACATCTAACCCTTTTTTGTGGTTCAAACATTTGCTCAATTCCATCAGGGAATTCTTGTGCTGGCTGCCACAAATCGTCCTTATGCAATTGATGCTGCACTTATGCGCCCTGGACGCTTTGATTTGGTGAGGAGTGCAAGTTTAAAAGTTTTCCATATCTTGTACCTGTTACCCCTTCTTTTTGCTGGCCTTGCAAACGGTTTAACAATCATTTCCTTAGTTTGTCTTTTTATCTGCTGCGCATTCGAAGATGCCCCCTAACATCATAGCTATGAGCTCACTATTCCTTATTACCTTGTGATCTTTTGCATGAGATGGTGCCAAAATCACAATAAAGCCATTCATTCTTTATGCAGATGACATCTTTAAATGTTGTTTAATTTCATTTATATGAACCTGCAGGTGCTGTATGTGCCACCACCTGATTTAGAGGCTCGATATGAGATACTTGGTGTTCACACACGTAAAATGAAAATAAGTAATGATGTTGACCTGAGAAGAATAGCAGAAGATTCTGAGCTCTTCACGGGGGCTGAGCTGGAGGGCCTTTGTCGGGAAGCTGGTATTGTAGCTCTGAGGGAAAACATATCTGCCACAGTCGTATGCAATCGTCATTTCCAGAGAGTAAAGGAGTCGTTAAAACCAGCTTTAACAAGAGCTGAAGTTGAAAGATATTCATCATTTATGAAGACTAAACAAAAGAGATCTGGCGCAATTGAATTTGATCCTAAACCCAATACTGAGTGCAAAAGGAATTTGTTGGATTCAATGCTTTCAGTCAAAGCTGGTGTTCTTAGCTTAGTATTACTTGCTGCTGCTAAATATTTTCTTATGTCAGCCAGACCTGATGTACCAGCAACCTGAAAAAGCTGGTTACATATCTCTACATGACTGTTGGGGCAGTGCTTTTCTATCCAGGTTCTCATTCTTTACCAGGGAAATTATGTTTTGAGTTGGTCTCTTACAGATCGCCTTCTAGGTTTTGTGTTTCCTTGAAAGTAATTCTGCCAATGTTTGGTCTTGGTTCGTGTCTTTGGGTAGCGTGTATCGGGATTTTTGCAACCTGGCTAGTAATTCTTGTTTTTTTTTTTTTTTTGAAAACTAGCACAATGCTCAATTTTTTTTTTATCACTTTGCACTTCTAGTTCCCAAGAGAAAAACTCTGCACTGCTAATGGAGAGAGAGGAATTTATTCATAATTTTATTAAGAAAAAGAACTTCAATTAACATATAAAAAAATAATCTCAGAATGACAAACATAGAGAACAACATATTCAAGGCACTGCCAACCTATTATTGTGTGTACCATTGCCGGATGATTTTGTATAACTGTATCAACCTTTACAAGACAAAATTCAAGCCCAAACCATACTTGTATTAGGGTAAAGCCAATATGAAGGGAAAAAACATATACTACGATAATTCCATCACATGCATAACAACATGAAACAAAACCAAAATCATTAAATCCATACTCATTTAGCAATCTCATCGTCACTTAGCACATCATCAGTGCCATGAAAACTCATCCTCGCAGATGCCTGCTTTGCCCACTTCACAATCTTCTCTGCCTCTTTACTCATCTTCTCTTGCTCTTTCATTGCCTTCTTTAGTCTTTTCTGCTGCTCTTTCACTGAAAAGGTACTCAAATCAGACAAGTACTCATCAAGATTATTGCTTTCCCAGTCAAGACCCAAACTTTCCTTGCTTTGCTTCTTTTTAGGAGAACACCAAAAGCAGCCAACTTTTCTAGGAGGGGGAGGTGAATCCATGAATGAATTTGATGAATTGGAAGACCCAAATTTTGATTTTGATTTCATACTCATTTTCCTCTCCGGTTTCTGTTTGGATGGTGAGAAAATGACATCTTCCACCCATGAGTTAGAATGATCAGACCCGTGTAAGGACTTCTTCTTTAAACCCCCTTTCCCATCTGGGTTTGTTTTCTTCGGAGAAAAAATCTCTTCTTCCATGAACGATTTTGAAGGAGGAGAAGAAACACAGCCACTTTTCATTTCCTTTTCTAAACCCGATTTCCATTGTGGGTTTTCTTTGTTGTCCAAAAAAACTTCATTCTGCCCCTTTGAAGATCCCATTTTCTCACCTGGGTTTTGCTCCTCACTTGAAAAGTTTTCTCCTTTTTCAGAATCAGAAATGGACCCATCATCATCTTTTTTACCCTTCACTGAGATGTTGTTCATATCAGTGTTGGACCTTGAGAGAGATTTATTGGTTGTTGGGGTTTTAGATTTAGTGGGAGGGAAAGATTTGAGTTTGTGAAAACGGGTTTCTAAATCAGCAGGAAGGACCGAGTCGGTGAAACCAGAACAGTTGATTTTAGAAACTTGTTCAAGGACACAGAGTTCCTGTGTTTGAGATACAAGTTCGTCTACCGCCGAGTCATCTGTGTCTGATAGGAAGCCAAAATCTGCCATTTTTCGAGAGAGAATTGTGAGATTGCACAGTTACCTCTTTGTGTATCTCTCTTTGCGTGCTGCTTAGGAGAGGAACAGGAGGGGCTGTCCTCCTTGTGGTGACTCGGATTGTGGGAGCTTCTTCTAGTAACGGCTAGCTCATGCTTTCGGCATTTTGTTCGAGTTTTCAATCGTGGGGCCCGTTCTCTTCCTGGGGCCATACGTGTGTCTATGCAACATAAATTAGTTTTGAGAAATAAATTAATTATTTAAAAAACATATTTAGTTTTTTTTATCAATATTTCCATGCTTAATGTAATATATTATAATATTAATAGTATCTACCATCTAGTAGGTGATTTAATGATAAGAACCTGAAACTAGTTATTAATATGATAGTCATTAAAAATTTATATGGTTTTTAACTTTTAAATTCATGAAATTAATCAAGAAATACATAAACTAATCTGAATATTCATATTAATTAGGAAAAAATTATGTCATGGAAGAAGAAATACTATGATACGAAGACTTTTTATACCAATAAAAAATCGAAATGGCTAGGATACTTTATTGAAAACTTTGCTTTGGAATTTAATTATCACAACTCATTTCCATTACCTTTTGGACTTTGGAGTTTTTCTCTTTTCTATATCAAGAGGATTTCTTCATTGTCGAGAAGATCTCATGATGTAGCTGGGTTCACACACACTGTTCTAAATAGTTACACGGGGATTTTTTTTTAAACAGACTATTTTTTATGTACTAATTAGAGCATGTTTAGATTTAAAAAAAGACAGGCTCATGTCAAGCTATGATAGTGATTTAAATTGACGATTAGATCATACTTAATTTTTTTTTAAAGTGATTCTACAATCAGCTATCTTGTAAAAAGCATTTTATTACTTGTTGGATCCTTCCATGTCTTAAATTTAGTATTGTTTGAGGTTATTTTGTTGTTGTTTTTAAGATTTTTTTACATATTTATAGTTTAATTTTGGATTTTAAATTATTTTTCATTATATTTAGAACTCTAATTTTGTTTCTTGGTCTAAATTATTTTTTCTAGCCTATAAAAAAACACTGTAAAGCTATTCAAAAAGTAAATTTGAACATATCAATATTTCATTTTTTTTTGTGTGTTTGTTAATATCTTGTTGTAATTCCGCCTCCATCATCTCAATCCTCAAACTAGTCGTATTAATTAGTTGTGATTATGAAATTAAATGGAGTATGAGTGTGTTTGGCATTGTAGTAACTGTTGTGGTTGTGATTTTAAAAAATATTTTATAAAAAGTACTTTTAGTTGAGATTGATTCGAAAAAATATATGTTTGGTTAAAACTGTGGTTGAACAAAAAGTAGTTTAATATGTTTGGTTAAAAAAATGATTTTCAAATTGAGGTTATAAAATAATTATATATATATATATATTAATATTGATGATTTTTAATTTAAATATTATAGATTTAACTATTGCTATTATATCATGAAATAAATAATATTGATATCAAATATTTTTTATTGTTCGATCAAATTCTGCAAATGCTACATCATCAAGCGATCTCCTTCTAATTTTTTGAATAAAACACAATTAACAAAAATCCTTTACGGCTTGATTTTTTATGTTAAAATATTTGTTATCCAGCCACAATCACAATCTATATAAGTCTTTCTAATATTTTTACCATTAATGAAAATGCTAAAACATAGCTACGAGACCATATTTGTATGCAAGAAAACTTTCTATGTGATACATATAGGCACAGCTTCCAAGTGATTTTTCTTATTTTTAACTTGATGGTTTTCAAATTAAGATTATAAAATAATTAAAAAGATATATATTAATATTGATGGTTTTTAATTTAAATATTATAGATTTAACTACCATTATTACATCATTAAATAAATAATACTTTATATCAAATATTTTTTATTATTCCATTAACTTATCTATAATTTCATCACGTATGAAATTCATCTGATAAGGACTATAATTTTCATGATTTGTTGAGCGTGCAACAAAATCATGTAAAATATCATCAGAAACAAAATTAAAATTGCGATTAAATTCCACAAATGCTACGTCATCATGCGATGTTCTTCTAATTTATGTAGTATTATTAAATAATATTAAACACTAGTTTTTCGAGTAAAATACAATTTTAAAAAAATAATTTTTTTTACCGAGTCGAACATGGTCTAGTGGAGACACTGTTCACATGAACAGTGCCCAGATAAATTAATTCACGTGGGCACTGTTCATTTCTTGAAGTGAACAGTGCACAGGTGAATTATTCACCTGGCAGACGCGAGAAGAAGCAGCTCTTAGCTGCTTTGTGGAATTGGCGGTTTCAACTCAAAAAACATGGGTCCGACACAAACAATTAAGTGTTTTTTTTGTTTACCAAACACCATGTTTACACGGTTGGTTTTAAAAGCTAAAGCGACCGCGTAAACAAACACCTTCGTATCCTTAATCAAAGCCTGTGGTCCATGGAAAGGAGGGGGGTGAAGAAGAGGCTTGACACAACGTAACACGCAACATCTCTTGTGTGCAATAATAATATTTTTTAAAGAATAAGAAAAATCTGGGATATTGATTCAAATAAGTTTTATAATCTTGGTTAATTTAATAATATGATTAAGAAAAATCAGCAATAATAACTCTCCCAAAAAAACCAATTACTTTTATGTATATTTGTTCAATATTATGGAAAAAAAACTCTTTAAATATTTTTAAAGGTATTAACAATCTTATTTGATGACAAAGAGAAAAATTCAATGATAATAGGGTAACCTCATAGAGAGAAAAAATAAAAGAAATTTGAAGCTCAATAACTAGGAAAGCAAATGTTGAAGGAAAATTTGAAAAAAAAAATCAATTTTAAAAAAGAACAAAAAAACTTGACTCTAGTTAACATACCAAATTCACAACTCAATCGTGAGACCATGATAACCTTACATTGAAGAGATTGAATGAAACAACAGAGGTTAACTCTGAAGAAAACTAAATAGTAAAAGGCAAAACTGAAAAAAAAATCAATGTAAAGAAAACATAAAAAAAAGAGTCAATTCGACTAACATGTGTCCCATTATATGAGGTTGGGATAACCTCACATAAAAGAAAATAGAAAAAATTATGAAACTTAAGACCCAATAATCTAATGTTGAAAAATAAAATTGAAAAAAAAATCAATTTTTTAAAAAAACCAAAGAGAAATCAATTTAATATTTGAAACCTGCGACTCAGGTTATGAGATCGGGATTACCCAATATAAGACAACACATGAAAAGACCACAAAGCAAAATTCCTAATATCCAAAATTAGAAAACAAAACAAATAGAAATCAAAATAATAAGGATCAAATCTGATACAAAAAATTAAATGAAAGAGAATGATGAGGGGCTAAATTGAAAAATAAATTAAATCAAGAAAATGATAAAAATTAAAAAAATAACAATAAAAAGAATGAGGACCAAATTGGATAAAAAATTAAATGAAATAAAATATTGAGGGAGAAAATTGAAAAAAAATTAAGAAAAGGATTAAAAAGTAGCAATCAAAAGAATGAGAACAAAATTGAATAAGAAATTAAATGAAATAAAATGCTGAGAGATGAAATTAAAAAAATATCTTAAAATAGCATAAGAAAAACAAATAGTAATAAAAAAAAATCAAATTGATACAAATACAAAATGAAAGGACATATATTTTTTGAAAGGATTGGCACAAATTTTGAGGCAATAAAAAAGAGGAAAAGAAAAAAAAAACCCATCAAAGTCTAATTGTTGCTCTGCCATACATGCGCATTTGACCACTAGAAATATAACAGCGCGGCACTTTCCAACATTATCGTGTACAACAACGATTGATTGTTGGGAAGTAGCATGCACCACCTAAATAGTACGGGACACCTCTCACTCGTTGACATGTACGTAACACGTGCTTACCACTTTTATTTTTTAAAATTATTTTTATATTTATAAAAAGACCCCTCATTTATAACTAAAAAAACCACAATGAAAGAAAAAAAAACCCTAGACATCAATTTTTTTTTTTTGCTTTTAAAAGAAATGTAGTCATTTCACTATTCAACTAAAGTTTTAAAAGATCATAAAGCTCTTAGATCATTTTATTTTTTTTTAATGATTTCAAGAGTATTTAAATCATTGTAGTGTGCATTTAAATGTAAAAGGACTGATCTGTCACCAAACAATATATTAATAATAAATAGATAATATTGAAAAGATTATTTTACTTTTAATTACTAGTTAAATAATTTAATTTTAAAAAAGTAAAATAATTATTTTCCTATTTCAATCTATAATAATATATGCACTAAGGTGTTTAATAGTTTGTTTTTTTAATTAATGCTAATAGTCTCATCAATTATTTTTCTTAAAAACTCAGTCTCGGGCCTCTGCATGAGGACACCACATAGAAGCAACATGAATTCACATTCTCGAATGAATAAAAA
>Ga0325410_1006438_pt1 | contig 12882 bp, 10 predicted proteins | sample PopdelMetagenome_16_FD_206182 | JGI IMG/M metagenome (GOLD analysis project Ga0325410, IMG submission 206182) | Populus deltoides microbial communities from Bellville, Georgia, United States - Xylem-PdIQD-R3 | ecosystem: Host-associated > Plants > Phyllosphere > Stem > Wood/Secondary xylem... | reverse complement strand
GCAGAATACAGAGAAGCAGAGGACCTGTAGTAAAATAGCATGGGCTGATAATGTTTCAATGAATGATTGGGAGTATGTTGGCTTCCACTAATTTGACTAGAGCATGGGTCCCTTGTAAAAAAATATTGGTTTTCATTCCGTGCAATGATTAATGGAGGTGATGATCCAGAAAAGGAAGTCGTAAACAATGAAAAAAATGCATGTGCAGTGTGGGTTGTTCCTCTGGCACTTTGCTCTTTCTCCCCTTTGTTTTGTATTTGTTGGAGGAGGTTTGGAATTTTGCTCCTTGGTGAGGTGTGGGACAGTTATGCTCCACATTTCCAGCACCCACCTCCCCAGCTTTTTCTGCAGAAAAGATTTTTATTTGAAGGGATCCATGATGGGTTCTTATGTATTTTATCACAGCAATTGCTTTCCTTTCTTTTGACACTCTCTGGGTTTATGCACAGGCTCGTCCAAAGAGTCGTAGAACTGGACAGACCTTCATATGATTTCCAGTTTCGGCATTGCTGCCCTGCAATAATAGAGTGCTTGATGATTCCCCGACCTTGCATCATGTATCAGTGATGAAAATAACAGGCACATGTCAAGCCAAGTGATGGGCTTTCATGTCATAAGCCACTCGCTCCTAAGAACCACAGCAGATTTAGCTTGTCTTCACATGCAGTAGAAATGATCAGGTTAATCTCCCATTCAAAAACGGGTTGGTTTTGAGCCGGAATAGCAAGAATTGCCACGGCGAGCTTGGCATAAAGAAAACAATGTCTGGATCCTTGTATCATCATGGATTGTTTAATTTATCCCAAGATGCTAATCATGAAACTAATCCTCGTTCTCACCAAAAATCATGGTACCATGTGTCTGTCTGTCGACCCCCCTTGAGCACATACGCAGTGGGAAACGAAAACCTTGAAAATAAGTTCTTGAGAATTTAAAATATTATTATGCATCATGGCGTGCCAGAGAGACTGCCTCCTTCGTATGAGACACAATAAAACATCAAGCACCAAAAAGGATATAGCAATAAACAGCACCATAAAAGCAAGGTAATTATTGCTTGTGGAATTCCCATTAATTACCAGATCAGATGCATGTAGTTGATGATGGTGAAAGATCACCGATTCGAACTAAAAGGATCACATAAATGCAGAAGGTTTGCTAACAGAGAATCGCTCACCTGTGTGTGCTGTAAATTTGTGATCCGATGCATCCCTAACGTGCTTGACAGTTGACATTTTGCTGGGCAAAAGTATCAAGATCTTGATGTATTTTCAATATCAAATCACATTCAAATACATTGCCCGACATGCTTTGGTGATGGAATCCAAAATCTATCTGAATTAGTTTCTTGTTCATTCACGCATGCATAGATACATAATAATAATAATGTGTTTTGTTGCGAATAAAATATAGGTTATCTTTTGCTGGTAGCTATCTTGAAACGACGGGGCAAAAGCAGAGATGATAATAAAAGGGTTTTCAACGTAACTGGCATATATTCTGAGATTAGGTGACCAAATGTACCATTTTCGCGTGAGAGTTTAGCTCTCAACAGCCCAATTCGAGGAGCTTAAGAGGCACCGTCAATAATTTCACTGCGATAGGAGAAAATAATTAAGATGTTTAAAAATATATATATTCCTAAAATCTGGCTCAGGACCATCTATTGTTTAACGCTACAGTCCGAGAGACCAGAACCATTTTCACAGGACCACGAATATGCCCTTGCTCGATGACTGGACAGGATACCAGCAGGAGATGCCAGTGGATGGATGGAAGGGACACGTCGAATGATTATCACAAAGGCTCGCCCCAGTAACTTGAATTTTCTTTTTGATTATACTTAACCATTTCTTTAAGTACAATTTGCTCTATAAAAATATATAATTTATTCCAATTCCACGAACTTTTTAAGTAGCAAAGGTGGTGGATTACACCAATTTCTTTGCCTTTTAAGTACAGCTAGCTAAAAGAAGCTTCACCATCATCTATAAACTAATAAAACTTTCATTGATTGCCACCAAATCATCGCCACTCACGCCCTTGCCCGACCCTCAAGAGTGGCCCTCTTCTTCATCTCTTGGATCCTGAAACAACAGGACGCCTGGCATGACACCGCCACTGAAAATAAAATAAAGAGCTCACCGCCCGAAATCAAGTGAAGGCACGGCCATTTGTGAAAGTCCAGTTGTAACCACTGGTCCACTGGGTCTCCAGCTCCTCCAATTAACTTACGATCAAATTGTCAAATTAGATGCCTCGTTGTCTCCTCGTGAAGACTGAAAAGAAAAGGACTAATTGTCCAATTAACTTATGATCTAATTGTCAAATTATTTATGAGGTGTCTTTATCTAAGATTCGTTCGAACCACTTTCGTTAAAGATGTGATGAGCGTCAGGATTGTAGACATGAATGAAAATAGTGATAGTTACAAAAAAAAATCTTCTGAAGTTTGATCATGTTTTTACTTTTTCTTTAGTTTGAGAAATTATATTTTATATCTTGAATTTTGTACACATTAACATTTTACATTTTTTAAAAAATAATAATTATTATTTAATTATTTACAGGACCTGTTACTATTGTTCGTTTAATATTTAAAAAGCCTTGTAATACTAGTATTATATCTTTATCATCAAAAAAACAAATGACTTGGTAATCAATATTCAAACACTTCACTTGCATAATGCAAACCATGTTCTATCTACAGTTATGAGTGTAAGGGGCAAACCACCACATTATCCGACTATAGTTCTTGCAAGCTCAAGAATTTCAGGACGAACACAAGAGTTTGATCTCCTTTTTTTTATTTTCTGAAACAAATCCCAAGCCTTCACAATTTTAAAATAGAGGGATGGAAGTGAAACTCTTAAAACCAAAAAACCTTAAAAGTTAAAACCTCTCGTATCTTTGTCAACCTTCGTTCTCTCGAAGTTTTTGTCTGCCTAAAAGACACGACCATGCCAATGATCGAGTCCTCACAATCACAAGAATGGAAGTCAGGATTTCCAATACACACTGTATCCGAAGCACCACTCTTACTCTCAAAATGAACCTCGTAATTCCTTGCTGGTCTACTTATCTTCAACTTAATCCTTGATCACTGACACATCTCTTTTACCTCTCCTGCCTTTTCTCCTCCTCTTCTAAACCCACCACCCTGTCTTTCTCTCACAAAATTTGTCTCCACTTAAACATTCGCTGACTCTCCTCTCCCTCTCTCTGCTGCTTCCTCTATTGCCTTTTCTTTTGGCCCTCGAGATCTACACTTTTCTTCTCATTTGTTCCTTGAATGTCCTTTTGTTGAGAGCTTGAGGGGTAAGAGCTCGAGGGTCCAGCGAGAACTTTGGGAGATTGATGTGGGATTCAATTATCAGTTTGAGATTCATATTTCCAGGTTTGACGAGAGAGATTGTGAATTTTGAGATAGAAACACCGAGTAGTGTTGAGTGTGGATAGGATTCGTTTCTTTATTTTTTTGATTTTTTTTTTAAGTTTTTGTTTGAACATAATATAAGTGTAGTTTTTTAAAATACAACAAAAAAAATAAAAAATCGATGAAATCTTATGAGTTTTTTTTAGTAATTATCCTATGAAAATATGATATAAAATATAAAAATACATATAATGGTTCAATCATTATTTTAAAACGATACTTGTTTGTAAATTTCACCAATCCATATATATTTTTTATATTTACTTATCATATTTTTTTAATAAAATATCTTGTATTTTTTTATAGAAAAATAACTCAATTATTTACTCGCAACATGTTGTGGTTAAAATTAATTTTTTTAATTATAAAAATATCAAAGTTTTGCTAACATGTTTCTGGTAAAATAATAATAATCATGAACTTAAATTATAATGTATATTAGATGAAATATTTTTTATATATTGGTATGATAATGTATTAAAATATATATTTTTTTAATTATTGTGGCAATGATATATTTGATTGACTCGTGTTAACTTGTCAAATCTATAACTCGGGGCGTGAGATCGTGATAACTCTATAAAAAGTAAGTCAAAATAAATTATAAAACTCAATTTCTAATCAACGTAATATTTAATTATGAAAATAGTAGAAAACAAATAAAAAAAATCATGAAGTCCAGTTTTCAATCAACTCAATGTTGAATGATGAAATAAAAAATGAAAAGAATAAACAACCCAAGTCAATATGGGCTAGTATGTTAAACTCGTGATTCGGGTAATAAGATTGGTATAACTTTATAAAAAGCAAAAAAAATTACAAAGCTCAATTTCCAACAGATTCGATATTGAAGGTTGAAATCAAGAAAAAAAAACTAATTCCACGAGACCATGATACTCCACATAAAACAAATTTTTTTAAAAATAAAGATCAATTATCAAACAACCTAATATTTAAGGATAAAATTTAAAAAAAAACTAAATTATAAAAAGATTGAGTTGTTTAAGGGTGAAATTAAAAAAAAAATCGATTAAAAAAGGACCCAAACTCGGCTCAATTTGCCACACTCATGACCCATATCATGAGATTAGGATAATTCCATAAAAACCAAATCAAAAAAATTTATGAAATCCAATTAAAAAGATATTCAGTGAAAAAAGGACCTGAAAAAACAAATAAAGGCAACCTATGTCAACCTGTTAAATCTATGATCTGGATAACGAGATCAAGAAAACCATATAAAAATTAAATTGAAAAAACTATGAATCTTAATATTTAACCAACCTAGTATTGAGGGATAAAATAAAAAAAACTAGAAAAAATAATAAAAAAATAACCCGAGTCATCTCAAATTTACTTATTTAACTTATGATCCATATCATATCCCGAGACGTGGATAAATTCATCAAAAATAAATAAAAAACATTCAAACAAATCTAATATTAAAGTTTGAAATTTGTAAAAATAAATTAAATATATGAGACTGGAATACAACCTTAAATAAAAAAATAAAAAATATTATAAAATAAAATTTTTAAAATGATATATTATTGAAGGATAAAAAAAAAAACACACAATATAATTCAGTTTTGTAAGGGTAACTCCTGTAATTTTGCCACATCCTTTAATATTTAATAAATTAATTATTATGCTAGGAAGCAGAAAATAATTCAAATTAAGCTTTGAAAACTTGTGATGGTGTTGTCTTGGTGCAATTCAATGCAACCACAGTGAACCAAATTACAATTGTGTCCCTACCTTTCATTCTGTGATATAATATAATCTTCAGACTTGCAAAGGTTGACCGATCGACTCCATGCTGTTCTCTTGATCCGGAGTCATTCAACTAGCAGTAAGATTTCCTCGCGACAAGTTACATCGCAAGACTTTCCTTAGACGGCATGCTGATTAGCTATTTGAACCTCCTTTCTTATTTTGTCTTACTTGAACTCACAGAGGCCCCTCCATTTATTTCTTCCTCGTTCCCTCCCAACGAGAAAACTTTACGAGTGGCCAAAGATCATGCATATATCAACAGTGATCACTGACACATCCAATGGTTGCTATCATTCCTCGGACTGCCCGCATAGCTGGTAACCTCAAAAAGTCAATTTGTTTGTTCTGTGTTCCCATGAGAATTGCCGATGTCAAGATCGTTGCCGCCTCCTACTAAGTAAAATCTACAAGGCTTTAAAGATGAATCCCTCCACCGCTGACTAATATCATTATCAACCCTTGGTTGGAAACCACGTTCTTCCAAAGTGGGTGGTCTGATTGGAAGCTGACTAGATGACAAAAGCGTATTCACTCGACAAAATCAGCTGGTGGATTAAACAGCATAGCTGGAAATTGTTCTACACGATGATGGGACATGCTCGTAGATTTGCTAGAATTTTGCGCTAAGAGGAGTCCTAAATATTAGCGAGGACTAATTATACGATTTTTAGGCATTTAAATGCTTCCAAATTTAGGGGTATACTTAATATGGAATTTGATTGTAACTATTTTTTTAGGGTGGTTTCGGGAAAAGAATTGCTCTTATCCTTTGGCATTAGGAATGGATCATTCATGGACACCAAGCAACATCAGTCATGCCAACAACTACTGGCTCGGCCAGGCTTCCTCAAATTATTACTAGATGGAAAAAAAAAACCCATGTGGCTGTCAAGCTCAGGGCGGTGAGACGAGATGGCAAACCAGGAAAAAGTAGAAACACGAATCTCACATTAGAATTCTGTTTCTAAATTGATATATCGGCATCAGGACGGAAGAGGGCAGTACCTTATGACGTTGATTTTCAACATCATCGAGCTACGGGCTATCTATCAACTAGGCCCAAGCAAATCAAAATAACATCGACAATGGCTTGCTATTTATGTGGAGTCGATGAACAGAGCACCTATATCATGAGAAAAAAAGTCATGCACCCATCATTTTAAGGAATTGACGAGGTAGAAGTAGAACCACGACAGGAGAGCGTGCCAGCATACCATCTAAAAGGAAGTGATATGATGAGTTTTTAAATTCATTTCAAGGGAGGTGCTCAGAAAAACAGACCAAAATGAAGTCCTATGTTACGGAGCGGAAGTGTTGAATCAAAGGGCTATGAATACTTTCACTTGCCGAAGCAACTGCAGAGGATGATAAGTAGCAGGAGCAGTAGAAAATGAGAGACAAGGGGCTTGGCATTGGTAGCCATGTTATTTTGATAACATCTCTCCAAACGAAGTTCTGGCAGTAGTAGTGTCAAGGAGATTTTGTATTAAAAGAAACGCTCTCCTGGAAAAATAAATGCAGTGAGTGCTCCAGAAACTTACAAGTGATAACTTTGAATACGAGAAAGAACTTATTCCATCATATTCTGAATCGAAGACATTCACAGTGATACGACCATTCAAAACAAGACTGTATACCATACAGTCACAAGTTCCAATTAGCTTGATCCTCTACTCTGTAACAAACAACTGTAAGGTCAATCGAAGAATTTCAATGGCATATCATAAATGAACAGAACTAAACCCGCCAAACAAAATTCATACCCTTTCCTCTAAATAGTTTAAGTAGGCGGCGGTCCACCACCGGAGCTACCCAATCCCAGATCAAACAAGAGGAACCCTGACACCGCAAAGCTCCAAATCAACAAACACAAACATACGACACGCCCTTTCATAGAAACAAAACAATTTGTCAAGTCTCTCTCTCCTGTTAGAGTGTAAAATTCATCTATGACAACCTTAATTAATGCATCCAGAAGCTTCTTTGATTGAACATCTGCTTTCCAAACCTCAATTCGAGCTTGTTTGAGAAGATTCACCACAATATCTGCCTCCAGTCCCTCCACTTGACCAATCTTCGAGCTGCACTGCTTGTTAACACCATAACAATCTGTAGAAATACTGCCCGAATCATCAGTGATGGTGATGGTGTTTGAATTTGGGGTAATATCTGGGAGAGAGGATATTTCTGTTGAAGCTGAAACAACTGGATTTAAAGCTAACACGGAGATCTGAAACCAGGGAAACAAATTTATCCAAATAAACCAAACATGAAATATAAAAAATATTGCTAATTAAGAAGGAAAAAAAGAAGAAGCTCAAGTGCCTAGATATCACATCTATCAAACACAAAATATCATAAAAAGATTTGCGAATCACTTCACAACCGCCATTTTTTCTTACCCAAAAAAAAAACCAAACTCAAAATGAAATGTTAAATGACATTTATATGGATTATCTAAAAGAAAAACAATGGAAATTAGAAAAATATTACTCCACGACTATGATTATGCACGAGGGAAAAGCTGACGCAAAAAGAAATGCAAAATTAGAATGGTGCCAGACAAACAACGGAAAAAACAGAAACACGCTCGTGGTTTGGGAAAATATACACATGGAACACACCTATAATTAGAAAAGAGGAACACAATTTAAAAACACGCAAATTAGGGGGAATAAAAATCCTTCCAAGATGAGGATCATATTCACGAAAGAGAGAAAAAAATCAAGGCACGAAATTGAAACAAAAGCAAACACATCAACAAAAACCAAAATAATCAACACTAATCAGTCTAAAATTATGTGAAGGCACATGAATATAGAGAAGAAGAGCTTAAATAAAGAATCAAAAAACACCAAAAAAAAAAAAGGAGAGAGAGAATACACGATTTGAATGAAACGAGGAGAAATTTACTGATGCTGTTTGGCTACAATGATTAGCATCAGAGATCTCCGAAACCGGAGATAAATCACTCGATTCCTTGCTGATTTCCGGAGAAACACCTTGAGTAGCCGATATAAACGCACCGTCCAAGCTTTTCTTGGCATTCTACACAAGTGACACGACTGGTAAGAGATTATCAAAAGGAAATTTGAATTTGAAAACGAAAAATACAGAGAGAGAAGTTAGGGTTTGGAGTTAAATTAATTGAAGAACCTTTAGAGGCTTCTTCAACAGAGAATCCTTGCATATGCGATCAGAAGAAGTCCGAGAGTAGTGTTCTTTTTTTGATGGTGTTTGATAAGCTTTCATTCTGAGCGTTTTGTTTTTGGCGGGAGGACTATTGAGTTTTGATTTTCTTGCTTGCTTTCCTTTGCCGAATTATGAAAAAGGAGATGGAGGAGAAGGGGGGGTGTTATCATATATATACTCCTAATTCCTATAGTGGATGGAGGTTACTGATTGAGCGCTTAACAGCTTAAATTATGGTTGATGATGGCTTCTGTTTTGGGGGGGCTAGTAACGGCTATAAACATGATCGAGGATGGAGGTCTGTACTCTGTAGAGAGTTTGATGGGCCGGGCCTGGTCTTGGCTTAAATAATATACCAGGGCCCAAATTACACGCCACGTAAGAAGAAGTTTGAGGCTTGATTTTCTTTCTTGTTGTTAATGGAAGCGAAGCCTCCGAGGGCAGACGTGACGGATCAGGCGCCTAATAGAATAGCCCAAGTAGTGGCTGGTCATTATTATCAGCTATGAACATGACTGCTATGGATGTTGAGGAATTAACGGAATTTGTGTGGGGAGAAAGATTATTTTGACGTGCAAGGAGTGAAGAAGTAGTAGTACTTAATTTACCCTCTTTTTTTTTTGCTAGTGATATGCTAAACGGCCTGTTTTAATGCCTATCCTTGAAAATTCGGGTCGTTTTTTTTTTTTTCCCTTACTTTCTTCCCACCTCTATTGTTGCCCATTGACAACCAAAATTACCTGTTTGGATTACTTTTTCTTATTCTCTTTCACCAGATATGTATTCGGCAAAGACAGGTTACCGAGTAGCCTTGGAAGTAGTAAATCCGAATTTGGGTGCAATTGTGAAGGGTACTTGGAGGAGACCATGGAACTCAAAATCCCTCCGAAAATAAAGTTGGATTTTTTTTTCCTCAAAAAGTAGAGAAAATGATATTAATTGGTAGATCGGTTGAATTAAATGCATCGATTAACTGATTAAATGGATTAGTAAAATATATTTTTTATTTGACCAGTTAAATTAGATGAATCGATCGACCGATTAAAAAATAATTTATTGATGTTAAGTTAGTAAAATATATTTATTATTCATATTATAATTCTTTTTAAGTAGTTTAATTTTTTATTTGTTTAGAATGTAAGAATTATAAATAAACTTGTAATAATAAGTATAAATAAAAATATAAAAAATAACATAGGAGAGAAAATATTTAATAAAATTATCTTGCTCTCAAATTTTCTTTTTATTCTTTAATTTTGCTTATTATTTTGCTAGTAGGTGTATTCTTTTGCTATCCATTAACACGTACCACAAGTATTAATATTCTTCCAACATTTAATTTGGAGAGCCTGTCATGATAGTCTACCTACTCGTGCCAGACTATTACAGAGAGGGTTGGAGATTGAAGATAGCTAGTAGGTGTATACTTTGTGGTCTTGGGGGGGAAACCGTTGATCATATATTACTTCAATGCCCGTTCATTCAAGGTTGCTGGTGAACTCCAGCCTGCCATAACGGTGATGCAAGGACTCAGGAACTGGATGTTTATGCAGCTGCAGGCACCTGATGGGGAGTTGGTCACCAAGATAACCACAGTAGCATGGAGGCACCGCAAAGATAGACTATGGAACTCCACCAGCAGCTTGTCTAGCAGTAGAGTAACAAGGTTAGGGCTCGACTTCCTTGATCAATAGAAGGCAGCTAGCACATTCCTCATCCGTCACTGTCGCATGGCACGGGAGCAGAATTACCTCAGGTATGGAACAAGCTGGTGGATGGTTTCCTTGAGTGCAATCTGAAGCAGCCAATTTTAAACCAAAGAAATGGTACTGGGGTAGGCTTTATTCTCATTAGGAGCCATTTGGCGCAGGTGTTGTGGTGTGGGTGCTGGCAGATCAGAGGTACTTTCGAACCTCTTATGGCTGATGAGGCCTCGGCACTAAAAAGTGTCCCAAAAATCATTCCACTTAACCTACAGCATGTGATTACAGTAAGAAACTATGAGGTTTTGTTCCGTTTCTCTTCAATTAATCATTCCTTAACAACATTCAATGAAAAAAAATCATAATTAGGATAGATGGTGACGTGATTGGTCTGATATAACTTAGAATTGATGTTTCCGCTTAAATCTATGCATTGCGCAAACTGATTCATCAATCATCATCTATCTTCATTCATAATTTTAACATTAAATTGACATTTCTTATTTCTCATGGTAATGCGTCTACACTTAATTAACAGCTTACGTATCCAAAAATGCAACTGCTGCTTGTATATTTTTTGCTTCCGATTTTCTCTAAGTACTTTCATAGTCAAAATAATTACTGCATTAACACACAATATTATTAGTTCAAGATTCATTTGAGCAGTTTTTGATCAGTGACTGCAGTTTTTGTTCTGTGGTTAAGATATCCGACATGTTGAATGAATAACAGAAAATATGTTAGCAGACTTGTAACAACAATCGGGGGATCAAACTGCTGGTAAAATATACAAGGGGGAAATAGAGACGGATATTCTCATATCAATTATTATACCACCTGGAATTAAATAATCTACATTCTTATCTCACGGATTAATATAAAAAAAGGACTACGTACGTTATAGTGTTTTACCATGCAATGGTGCCGTAGGATTGAGCCGGGAAATGATATAATTATTGAATTTAACCATAGTACCCACCCGCCCCCACACACTCACTCATATATATATAGTCAACCAAATTGCAAATTTAAATGTAATTGGTGACCAACAATTATTGGAGGTAAAAGACTTTTTAACAATCTTTCGCATTTTATCATCGACACTGTTGAACCCTAAAATGGCAGCATATAAAAATCCATGATTAATTATGACAATCTTTGAACGTATACAATGAGAATGCCTTAATTATCAATCTTAATCATAATTACTTCTTTGGTGGCTACTGCCTCTTCCAATGGTGGTACGACATTGTGATACAACCACTACATTCTTGCTTTTTTAGTGCTCGCACAGTTAATTTGATCTCTCATCGGTCTCACAATCCAATTGTAATCGTTAAAAAGTGATGAAAAACCTGCTTACATATAGCAACCCTAATTAGACCCATGTTTCTACATAGCTCAGACAAAGCAAATTAATCATATGTGTGTAATTTCTATCCTATCTAGCTTCAGTTCCTTCATCTTGCATGCTTTCTATAGATAGTTTGTTTTTGAAAGAAAAAAAGAAGAAGAAAGTATCTTAACTAATAATTTAGCATACTAATTACTGCTGCTTTACAGGATACTGCAGACAAATATCTGATCATGATGAAGATCTTGTTAGCTCTTCTCCTTGCTTTCCTGTTGATGTTAGCATCTCTGCAAGCTGATGCAGAAGTGCTCAGTACCACCATGGAACCTAAGGTGGCCAACCGTCATCTATTGAGTGAACCATCATCTCTTGGTCGGAAGGGTAACGCTGGGGAAAATGACGCCAAGACGCCTACTTCAAACAAGGGAAACAGGAACACAGAAACTAAAACTGCCAGCGACGACGACGACGACGACGACGAAACAAACCAAGGCTTGGGTGGCTATGGAGGTGGATCATCTACTGAGACACACCACCATTACACAAATGGTACTAGACCACCCAAAAACTAATCAAGCTTGATAATTAAGCTCGTGAAGCTTACATATGTAAGTATGGTGTGGCTTGATTTGCTTATAATGTTAATAAAGTGGAAACAAACATGTTACTAGCCACGAAAACAAGTGTGTACTGTGGCACATGTATTGTTTCATGTGAAGTAGTTTTCATTTCCTACGTGAAGGTATTGATCAGCGTGATGCAAATCTAGCTTTTAGGCCAAAATATATTATTACTTTGCCTGAAATAAAAAGGCCATGGCTAGCCAGCTACTGATTAGCGCCACGTTAATTATGTTTTAGTTATATATATGCTAGATGAATTGCATATATACGATATTATACTAAACGATGTTTTATATATATATTTTTTATAATAATCAAGGGAATTAAATCATATACACTTGTTAAGATTTCAGATAGGGAAAACCGTGACACGGTTTGGTAAGCTCTCCCTTCTGATCATCAGATTTTAAGACTGATTTTATTAAGTCAAGAAGAGAACATGTTAAGATTTTATTGAGATGGTGTATCTCACATGTAGTTCAGTAAATGGCATATCGTAGGCTCGTAGCATAACTTCTCATTTTAGATTACCAATAATATTTCTTAGCAGATTAATTGGTCTGACTTTAGCACACCATCAAATTCTTCGCAGACTTAACTGTTAGAATATTAGGTGTTCAATATATATAAATATATATATGTTCATGAGATTCGGATATGATGGCAAGTAGATTTGTTTCTCATGCTATAGTTTTGGATTTAAATTAAAAAAACAATGAAAGACAGAAAGAAACCACAAAAACAAACTACTAGTCAATGAATTCGTACCAGCTTGAATACAATAATTGATTAAAAAGG
>Ga0325410_1006437_pt1 | contig 12882 bp, 6 predicted proteins | sample PopdelMetagenome_16_FD_206182 | JGI IMG/M metagenome (GOLD analysis project Ga0325410, IMG submission 206182) | Populus deltoides microbial communities from Bellville, Georgia, United States - Xylem-PdIQD-R3 | ecosystem: Host-associated > Plants > Phyllosphere > Stem > Wood/Secondary xylem... | reverse complement strand
TATTAAGAGGATCTTGAGATACATCAAGGGTACCTCAGATGCTGCATTATGTTATGGAGGATCAGAATTTACGGTCAGAGGTTATGTTGACTCAGATTTTGCTGGTGACCTTGAGAAAAGAAAATCCACTACAGGCTATGTGTTCATAATTGCAGGAGGAGCTGTGAGCTGGGTCTCTAAACTTCAGACTGTTGTAGCATTGTCCATAACAGAAGCTGAGTATATGGCAGCTACACAAGCTTGTAAAGAAGCAATATGGGTGAAGAAACTTATGGAGGAGCTCAGGCACAAACAAAAGAAGATTCTTTTGTTTTGTGATAGTCAGAGTGCCTTGCATATTGCAAGGAATCCAGCGTTTCATTCAAGAACAAAACATTTAGATGTTCAGTATCACTTTGTTCGCGAAGTGGTGGAAGATGGAAGTGTAGATTTTCAGAAGGTTCACACAAAGGAAAACCCAGCAGATGCTCTGACCAAACCAGTCAACACTGACAAGTACATATAGTGCAGATCCTCTTATGGCCTAGCAGAACCGTAAGCAGCATGAAGATGGCAAGTATAGAAAGGATAGAAGAATCACAAATGATTAAGTGTGAAGACTTGATTAAATCATCAAAGTCTTCAAGTGGGAGAATGTAAAGCCATTTGATTAGTTGGCATAATTGATGGGATTTTAGTGGGAGATGAGTTGTAATTGGTGAGTAGAGGATGAGTTGTTAGGCATATATTCCTCCTAAATTTATGACCATTATACCCTCACTCTTGCCTATAAATAGGCAATTCATTCAAGCCTATAAACACACTACAAGAGAGAAACTTGAGAGCAAGTAGAGAGAAAGAAGAGAGAGTGAAGAGAGAGTAATCCCACAAAGATTGTGAGGTATTTGTAAGAGAGTAAGTGAGGTGTTTTCTCCTAGTAATAGAGAGATTTTAGTTGTTCTCCTATTATTTGAGAGAGGTTGTAATTCTCACATTACTTAGTAAAATCTTTCTATACTTGCCCGTGGACGTAGCCAAATTGGGTGAACCACGTAAATTCTTGTGTGTCTCATTTCTCATTTTATCCCATCCATTGTCTTTTATCTTGTCGGGTTTGCATGTCAGTATCCTAACAGGAACATCTAGATTGAGTCCATACTAAATTAACCTCTTGCAGTAGAATACTTTTCAAACATCCTTACATGCAAAATTGTGGTTCAAGACCGAACTACAAAAGATAAATTTAACAGTACTGCAATGCCTAAAAAATGCTCATCTGGATCATTGGCAATGGTCAGATTTGGCATCTTTTGGCTGTTAGGGATGAAGACATCGGTCAGAGCAGATTCCGATACAAGAGAAGCTACCATAAGACGGAAAGCCCGCAGAAATAGACAGGAAAAAGAAAAAGGGATAAACTAGAGGAATTGGATATATTTATCACAGAAACATGAACATCCTTATCAGTCTTGACACGTTAAAGAAATACACAGATTCTTCTTACTTTGCCGTATAGAATATAGATAAACAAGTGGTGGTGGTGTAATGCAGGCTAGTGAACCAGTCATGAGCCTTGATGATGGTGTGGACACTATAGCAGCCTGGCAAAAACTAGCGCTAGCAGTTGGTAAGTAAACCAGAAACACTAGCAAATTGCTATAAGATTATCTTGAAACAGTTAATCAGAAATTTATAGAGGTTACATAGATTATCTAAAAGCCCTCCCATTTGAAGAAAAAAAAATCACGTAAAACAATTATGGAGTGTAAGATGAGATTTAGAGCCAACCTGTCAATGGACAGATCGCTATCAATAAAGTTACGAAGTATGAACTTTGTTACCAGTGAAACAGAACACCTATAGATTGTTCTAACAGCTAGGGTCATGCTATGAATTGGGAATCATAATATCAGTCATAATTGCGAATTAATTTTTAATAGTACTTTCCATTTCCCCAATATTTACAATCCTCAAGAATGGAACAGGAATTTAAAGATAGAAATCCTTTATCTAATTGCTTCTTACTTTAATTGTCATGCATCGTACCAAAATTCGAAACCTGAAAGCAGAAACAGCCTTGGAGAAAGACCATGGTGAACAGCCTTCTTTATAGACTAGGACCAGAGACATTATTTACTCGAGACCTGAAAAGGCAGATTCATTTCCCTGGATTTTCCACTAGCCCTTGGGTGCATGTATATGCAATGAGAATGTGTATAATGATATGTTTACTAGACTCATCTACCATCGCTATTCATTCAACATCTTAAATATACTATTCTTAATCACGTACCTATGCTCATAGCTTCCAAATTTTGCACACACACAAAAGAAACAAAAAACCAAAACCATCACCAATGAAAACTATTCTCAAGTTTTTGCTGATGAAGGAATATTGGCCAAGGGTTTTTCGCAGATCGATAAAGGAAGCTACCAAAGATGTGAAGCGTGCAACACAATGATATTCTGGGGAGATCAATCACTGAAACAGAGAAATCCATATCGTAGTTATATTCGGATTGTCATAAAACCATGTAATTATAGCACAGACAACTCGATATCCCATGCATTCTGCATTCTCTGTCTCAGGTAGTGGTACAAGTAAATGAAGGGTATGGCAGCAATGTAAAGTTTCTAGCCCCTGAGGCTTGGGTTATAGCTTCGTATTGTTGACAACAATAGCTAGAAAGGGAAGAGATGATATATCTTGTGTTCTGGCTGTAGCACTACAGAGAAGTTTCAGGACAATAACTAGACAGTATTGGCTGCGAAGTTTTTAAAAAGCAGTAGAAAAACACAGATTATTTCCCAGTTTTGAAATTCCTTCGTATCAAAAACCTAATTGTGCTCAGTAAATGAACTAGAAATTTATTAAAAATAGGAAATGACAATCTGGAGTAGATAACATTGACTTGCGATTTAATTGGAATTTTAAACAATTTCCAAGTAAGAGATTCAGATTATCTGATCTGAAAGTTTCGGTCCATATATCACCAAATATGTTTTACATACACTGAAGTACCAAGGCATCGATGTTGTGGATTTCCACAGGCATAGTTATGTTTCCGATTTTTATGGTTGAAGGCATTTGTTATTTTGAATCTATAGTCGAGGAGGTGGTGCAAGTCACCCCAATGGGACGGCTGATTGTTTCGAGGGAACCTAATGATTAAATTTCAAGATGCTGCCATTCAAATAATTAATGATTCGTTACGAAAAGCTTACAAAATAGTCCAGACCAACTTAAAATACTGTTTGTGACTTCATCATAGATTGCAGAAGGAGATACCAGGAACGCTGAATAGATATTTAGAACTTTTTAAAAAACTGTGTTTCCTCGGGAAGGCATAATTTCTAGTGTATGCTTTGCCACCAAGTGAGAGTTTTATTCGGTGTGGTTCAAGATACTCTCTGCCTACCAATTTGGAGTCAAATTAATCTTTTCTGAAACTGTAAGCCCTTTCTAAATGGTGTTTCCAGGCAATTATACGCCCAAGTAACGAGTCAAAAGAGAAACAACTATAGTTTAGATATTATGAAGCAAAAGCAGCACCTTAATTCGACTTACATAAAAGTCTTCAGAATCAATAATTCTCCTACACATGACAGACTATCTATCACATTAATAAAAAAACCAGGTTCAAGATGACCAGCAAATATACTTGATCAATTAAGCACACAGATGTCGTCAAGATTATTCTTTCAGAACATCGGAAATTAAGGCATCCTTTGGCATCTTACGTATGAAGGTATCAGTAAGAGCAGATTCAGATACAAAAGAAGCTGCTAAGAGACGGGAAGCCTGCAGCAGAAAAATAAAATGTCCATCAAACCAATATTCCTGTTTAAAGGGACTGTTATGATGCGACTTTTAACAAATGCCATAAACAAAAAAAGGATCTTAGAAGAACAGGTAAAATAGTTACTTTTATCCTATAAATCTGTTTGGTTGAATAAATAGAATAAAAAATAATAAACTTAACAGTTCGGAAGACAAAATTAACCAAGACATAAGCATCAAGTTGACAGGCATGATTTTTCTTAAGAGCTTTATAATTAATTAAATATCATGGCTAACAAGAGAGTGCAGAAATTAGTTAGTTTGACTTACCTCTTCTCTGCCAACTTGAACCTCGCAGAAATAGATGTCATTAAAAGGTATCTTCAATTTTTCCAGTAAAGATAGTTCTGAGACAGGCGATATTGGTGTAACAACAAGATCGTCACTTACTGTGAACATTGCAGGATCTAGCAAAAATCCATCACCTTCTGTGCCCTCTTTGTAGGGTGATTTGGGATCCATTATAGTTAAAAGTGGTAGTGTAGAATCGTGAGGACTTTTTTTTTCAGTTCTTATTACAGGCCCATAAGAATAAAATGTGGAATTAGAACCCCAATCATAGTAGTACTGCTGGTTATCAACAGCTTCCTTAACACCTAGTGGCTGGTTCTTATAGCCATAACCAGGTGCAATCTTAGGATTTAGAAGAATCTCTTTAATGTCATTTGACTTCAGGTTTTTCGTAGCATCGAGATCAATGACACTGTCATATAGGTGGTGGATGCATCCTTTTGATTGTCCACCATGCTTTTCATTCATCAAATACCCAAGTGGAATGATGAGAAAACTAAAAAGTAAATCAACAAAATCTTTTGACTCTTCTGCGTAACATACCACTTTCTTGGATTTGCAAACCACAAGCCTAACAGACGTCTCACCATTTCTTTCTGATTGATGTTCTAGTGTTTCATGCATAAGAGAGGTTCTTTGAAGGGAATCTTCATTTCTTATCTCAGGAACTTCCTTACGAGCAAGCAAAACTTCGGTCAGAGGTGTCCTTGATACCAATGAGCGCTCCAGCAATTCCAAAACCTAAAACAAAGACATTAAAATGGGTACCTGTACATAGCACAAGGCTAGACAATACTGCAACAGCTCATTTATTAGATCATACCTCTGTTACTCCAATGTCAAAAATCCTCTCCTCGATGTTACTTGTATCCATGACTCCAGCCTTTGTAAGAAGAGCAATGGTTGCTGAAGTTGATGCTGGCCTCACTTGAAAATAGTCACTTACAACAAATCGGGCCAGTCCTTTGACAAACACTCCTCGATTTCTTTCATCAGATCCACTGTTGGATGGAGCGCTGCATGATAGATTCAAAATACGGCTCATGGGCCGTCCACAACCATAATAAAGATTTTTGTAATGACTCCACAACTTGTAGCCAACTTCACTACAATGGGAACTCTCGCAACAAAAGAAACTTGAAGTATCAATGTAATCAATTTTCAGTTTTAGGCTCTTACAATAAGCTGCAGCGGCATTATGAGGATGTAGCAACATGTTCTTGCATGCTTTAGTCCGGAAATACCTAACATCTATATTTTTAACACTTTTATATAAGTTGTTCATGCAAACAATCCCATTTGTCCGTGAAAGATTACAGATGAGATGGATGATTGTTCCCATGGGCATTGTCAAGAAACTGAAAAGGATGTCAACAAAGAACTCGTCAGATTCAACAAATAAAACTCTGTTGCTCTTCTTGTCCACAGATGCCTTCAAGCTAATGGTTGCCATGGAGTGAGATGAAATGGTGTTCAAGCGAGTCAACCAGACAACTCAATCTGGAGTCTAGAGGTGGTGACGTATGGATTCTGAGCAACAATGGTAAGTAAAGTCTTTTATTTAGTGGTGGTAATATTTCTCACACCGCTCAATATCTCTCTTTTTCTCACCCACTCTCTGCACACACCCCAGTTAATCTCTCTTAAACTGGAATCAAAGGCCATGAAAGGGGAATGGATAGTTCAATCAATGCTCCTATCTAAGAGAAGATGGAAAGACAATCAAAATTAATGGAAGATTATTTCAAGAAAGAAGCAATTAACTAACCGGTTACACGACTATTGTAAGTTCTTGGCTATTGGATTACCTAATTAAGAGTAGATGCAGTGAATTGGAAACTGTAGTTTAATTTATTATGTAGGGGATCAATGTTCTTGGACAAACCATCAATCTCAAAGTAAAGAAAAACCTAAGAAAAAGAAGAGCTTGTTCAAGGAGTCTTGAATTTAACCTTGGATTAGGAGTTTTTTTCTTATTATTGGGAATGGAGTTATATCACCTTGTGCAACGCTGTGAATTGTGAATCACAATACTAGTTGTGAATTTCTATAATTCTATACTTGCCTTTCCCCTCCCCTCATTTTTTACGTGACATTTACAATCCTCGAGAATTGCAAGGCATAAATGAACTTAATTGTGAAGCAGAAATGTTGTGTCATCACTGTTCTTCCATTAATTATAAGATTCCAGTGCCTTCTCCAGTCTCCACAAACAAGGAAAAGATAAATTTTACTCCTGAGTCCTGACTCTTCATTTCAACTGGATTTCCCACTATCCACTGATGTGTTTATATATGTAAGGCGCTTGTGTGAGTAGTCAGTAGGAACATATTATATAATGATGATAAGCTCACTAGACTAGACTCCTCTAACATTAACGTGACAGATTCTATGCTTTCCATTCAGAACTTCCAAACTTTGAACAGAAAAAAGCGAGTTAGTATAACTTATGGGAAAACACGGATTCATATTTAGTGGAGAATTTGATTAAAACTTTTTACTTCTATGCAGAGCTCCCATACATTTTGCATCCTGCGATGGCGCAGGCAAGTGAATGGTATAGGCATCGCAATGTAGTGTTTTTTGTGGTAGTGGTTTGGGTTAAAATCTGCACATTCTAGAAAGGGTTGTGATTTGGCAGAGTAAAACTTAGGTGCAGTGCTGTGGATAGCAGTACGTAAAGGGATGTGCCGTGCAAGCAGCTAACAAATATAGGCAGAGGATGGTAGCTGTTAAGTTTATCAAAAGCAATAGAGAAGGCACGTAGATTATTTTCATATTTGAACAACCATAGTTTCAGACGAAGAACTAGAAGGCCTATACAGCTCAGATTTGCTGAATTATTACTGTTTCATATTAGCTACATAGTAACTAACAAAACACTAAAAGATTTGCTGAATTCACTGTTCGTTCGTTCAGATACATTTGCGTTGTGGATTCACACAGTCCACACCTCTTTCTTTTTTCAAATGTTTTCAAATAACAGAACAGTAAAAGGTGACACAAAGCTTCTCTTTCCCGAAAACAAGGAGACAAAAATTTATGGACGACAAAACTTGGTGGATAAAAAGTTACAGCTTACTCTTCTTTTCCTCCAGAAAAAAAAAAGGCAGAAAAAAAGAAGGCAGGATTCACAAGGAAGTTGAATCCTGGAAGCTAGCTTTAGAAAATGCTTGCCAATGTTGCTGCTTACAATAATAAGATGATATTAACCAATTATTAGGTGGACAGAGTTCTTACTGGGATCATTCATCTAAAGTTCTTGTTTCAGGTTTGTATGAGTGAAAGCATTGCTTAGTGACTCACCGCCAATTCAGAGATATGAAGCCTGCAACGCAAGAAATTAATATACAGGAGATCAAAAGGCGGAGCGACCATTTCCTGTAGTTGCTTGAATGGCATGGCTGATTACAGGTGACCCTGATGATTGCAGGTGGTGCTGTAGAGAAACCATTTCACCGTGCAGTTCAATTTCATTACAAGAAGCACAAAAATAGACTAGACCAACTTAATAGTGTTCGTAACTTGACAAATTCTAGAAGCTGATACACTACTACTGTGTATCAATCTAGCACCTGCTTCAATCCTTCCTCGAACTAGTTTGTTCCTTGTGCGTTCCAAAGTGTGCAACTATTTGATTGTATAACATATAGTTACGAGAGTTCACCAACCCCAGCATCCAGTATGAAGTCAAAATATTCTTTTGTTTTGGCCTGAGATTCAGAATAGATACCTTGATTTAGGCCCTGAAGAGGGCTTAGTTCATACTCTGCGCAAATTTTGATTATGGAAAATATCATTCCCTGAAAATATATTGTTGTACATTTCAGACCTAGTTTGAAATGGAAGACCCTTTTGAGTTGCATTTTACTGCAACTTCTGACCCAATAATGAGTCGAGTAGAATAACAGAGAGCCATTCTTCAACTGTATTCATTCAAGAATTCTGAAGCAAAGGAAGGATTATAGTTCCGAATCGAACAAATGCCTAATACTAGATAGTCAATAATACTACCGGAACCACCTATACAAGCCATGTCATGGGTCAATACAAAGCTACGAAAGGTGGATTATCACATTGATTGGAAGACGTTCAAGATGACAGGAACATCCTTTATGTTCAATTACGCAAACGAAGATGTTCTCAGTATTCTTGGTTTGGAACTTTGCAGATGAAGGTATCTTTTGGCTCTTTACGGATGACGGTGATTAAAGCAGATTCAGAAATCAAAGAAGCTGCCAAGAGACGCGAAGCCTGCAACAAAAACACAAATCCACTGGATATTAACAAGTGATATAAAACCCCTTTTTAGATTTATAGTTGGGTTTGACATCCTGATGATTCAAACCAGACACGTCAGGATTTTATTTTGCAGATTAAAAAGGCTATAGCGATGCAGCGCAGAGCGAGAGTTCCTTATGATTCATTGTCGTGGATTACAAGAACGTTTTGTGTTGACGAATGATTTTGTTTTATTTTTTAATTTGATAATCAGTAATACGATGAGTCGAATCTTGTAACTTTGTTAGAGAGTTAAAGACTGAAGCCCATTCTCTCCCTGTCAGCTATTCGCCCCCTCTCCCTTTTGCTCTGTTATCTAGCCATGGTGATTGACCAGTGGAAGTCTCAACACACGGTTGTTTTCATGTTTCTTGAAATGTACTCGACAATCAAACTCGTATGGTTCTTGGGTAAGTAATTAATTATCGCTTCATCTTCTCCACATGTGGCATGTTTTATTCTCATTTGATACTGATAAACTTCCACTAATTTCCAAATTTCATTTTCTACAAGTATTTCTCGTAAAAACAAACGAATGAGATGAGAAAAGAAAGCTACAAGCTACAGTTTTTGTAGAAGGCCAGAGCCCCAACAACGACAGAAATTATGTCTCTTTTTTTTCAACACAAAATATTTGTCACTAGTTTATTGTCTCAGCGATACACCGTGGGTTGGGAAAAAAAATCTAACCGCAATAAAAAATAATCTAGACATTAATAATGTATTTCATAAAAAAAAATTGATTTTAATTATATTTGGAAAGATATTTTTATTTAATATTAAGATGAAAAATATTGGATTAACATAGATTAACATGCAAGAGTTATGAAGATAATCTTAAAAAACCAAAGAAAAAACTTCAATATTCATGTTGAAATACGAAAACAATAAAATTAACATTTAACTAGTGATGCAAGTAATGCATGTTATCAAATTCGATATATTTTTTACATCAAATATTATTTTTTATTTAATTATACAATGATAAAGCACATGAAAATCTTTTTGTATAAAGCATTTTTTTAATAGGAAAAGAATCGTGTTAGACGCGATTTGCTAGGATAGCAAAAATAGATCATTGGTAACAAATAGTGAAATTGTAATTTTTTTAGTTTTGAGCTAAATAAAAAAATAAATCATCAATAACAAAGAATAAAAATATATTTTGTTTTAAATCGAGGGAAAATAGTATTAAACAAAAAAAAATCAAATAATAGCTAGAATACTGCGGATGAATCCATTATGAACTCAATTGAGTTCAATAATTTCTTTTATCAATTGTTTTATATTAGATGTAAAATAGAAAATCTTCAAAAAAAAAGTCAAAATATATTGGTAAATAAAAAAATAGTTTAGGCAAGCCCACACTTTTGGACCTAGTTTTATTTTTATTTTTATTTTTTTAAAATAAGATAGAAGACGACATGTCATCTACTTTGTGTAGAATTTGACGACCACAGAATGCTAGAAAAATAAGGTGTTAGTTTTTTATTTAAAAATTCATTATTAACTTATTTTTTTACCAAAAACACATAAAAAAACATCATAAACACCTCGATAAACCTATCCATAATCTTTAAAAACCCCAAAAATAGTTCAAATAACCAAAATCACCTTGAATCCAAAAACATTGATACGATCAGATCTCTCATCAGGTAAAGAGAAGGGAAAAAATCTAGATAAAACTCGCCTCATGAAATGAAAATGGAACTAATTGACACAAACTTCAACCATTTTGATGGTTGTAATTATCATCAACAATCACTTTCTCTCTCTTCACATGAATCAAACAACCCCCTCTCTCCTCTTATAAAAAAAAAGTGAAAATAAAGGAAATTAACTTTGGTACTAAAACTAAATTCCTGAAAACTAAAGGGACCGACCACTTGCTAAACGAAAAAAACAAGGGGCCAAAACAAACTTTTTGTATAAAATTCAAAGCTGCCACCTATTTTTTCTGTCTTTTTATTTATTTATTTTGATCCTTTATCTTTTAATATAATACCCTCTTAAAAAAATATACAATTAGATGCTAATTCGAGCTCACGAATCAAATTAAATTTTTTAAAATCACGATTTCAATCTATAATAATTTATGAAAAATTAAATAATAATTTCAGCAACATGAAAATGCCACAAGACTTAGTCTCTGTTTATTAGTTATAAACTAGTAAGACTAATTAAATTACTTATAAATACAAGTATTTATGTGATAAATGCATAAAATTATAGTTGTAAATAATTTTCAATCTTTGAAAGGTGTGTTTAAAAATGTGGTAGTAATTGCGGTTTAAAATATTTTTATTTAGAAATATATTAAAATAATATTTTTTTATATTTTAAAAAATTATTTTTAATATGAGTATATTAAAATAATATAAAAATAATTTTTAAAAAAAAACGAGTTGAATCACGTTCTCCCTCAAGATCTAAAGCATACCACTTAACCCTCAGCCTCGCTATTTTCACCTCGTGGCAAACGTCGTCAGGCCATGGAAACATGGAAATGTTTTTTTAACTGTAATAACTATAAAAGTGATGGATGCAACAACATGGCGAGCTGTGCGTGGAGTGGTGAAGAGAGAGTATACAACTGTTTGTTTTTGAGTTTTAAAAGTATTTTTAATAAAATTTGAAAATTTTTTATTTTTTTATTAATTTTAAATTAATATATTTTTAGTGTTTTCAAATTATTTTAATATGTTGATGTCAAAAATAATTTTTAAAAAATAAAAAAATATCATTTGTATGTATTTTGGCATGAAAAGCTATTTGAAAAGCAACCGCAACCACATTGTCAAACACACTCTATAACACTAGGATCCGTCATCCGTGAAATGATGATAAAAATACTTTCATGTTTTTTAAATTCTTTCTCGTATCTTACTCTTCTTCTTGTATTTATTTTTTCTAATATTGTAAATATTATATTAAATTATAATTAAAAGAACTCATTTTTTTTTTTACGTTTTTAGAGTTTTTTTAATAAATTTTTTTGTTATTGTTAAATTTTTTTATTTAATTATCAAATTTTTATGACACGGATCTCAAATTTAATAAGTTAACATAGTTTGATGAGTTAACCCATAAATTTTTTTTATTTTTCTTCTTTTTAATTAATTTTTTTCTCGTATCTTACTCTTATAACTTCAACGTCATAAAATTTCTTAAGCTAAAAATGTTACACGAAAACGTTATTTCCCCCACCCTACTTTGTTTAAGTTGTTCTCTAGTATACCGATTTTATATATTTTCTCAATCAAGTATGTGAATTTTAATATTTTTCAATTCGGTACAACATACATTTTCAAATATTTCAATTTGGTATTTCTGTCTGCTTTTCATTAATTTCTTGTTATTTGATTAGTTTTAATTTTTTCTTAAATTGTTACTGGTACACCAACAATCAATCCATATCAATCGAGTAATTAAAATTTAATTTTTTCATGTTAATACACTAGTGTTTTTTTATTATTCCAACGAGCTATTTTAGTTGATTTTTAAATAAAAAGTACCCTCTAAAATAATATTATTTTTAATAAATTATAATTTTTATATTATATAAATAATTTGAAGAAAAAATAAAATAGATCACTTTAAGATGTAAAACTTTGTAAATCATCTACATAAAGACTAAAACCTACTTTATAATTAATTAAAATGAATAAATAAGTTATTGAGACAATTAAAATATTTGCTATTTTTATCAAATAAATGAATATATAAAAAAATAAAGGATTTTCTTATAATATTATTTGACTAGCACAATTGAAAATGTTGGTGTACCGGAACAAAAATGAAAAATGAAAGTTCATGTACTTAATTGAAAAATTAAGAGTTCGGGTGCCAATATTGCAATTGTTTTTTAGTGAATGTCAAACTACACATTAACAAAAACATATTAATTAACAGGATTTGAATGGAATAACTCCATTATTTTTTTTTAAAAAATCAGCACACTCAAATGAAAAAAATTAAAATTCATATATTCAATTGAGAAAATATATAAAGTGTATAGTACTGCAATTATCCCAATTTAGAGCCTGTTACCCGTGTTTTCAAATAATTCAAAATTTTTTTGACTAAAAAATATTTTTTTTAATATTTTGGATCGTTTTGATCTACTGATTTCAAAAATAATTTTAAAAAAATAAAAAAAATATTATTTTGATGCATTTCGATATGAATAATATTTTTAAAAACAATCACAACCACACTAAAAAAAAAAACTAATGTAATATACAAAATGTTCAAGTGATAACCGATATTTTTATGTGTGTAAAAATAATAAAATTTAAGACGTCAGAAAATAAAAAAAAGAGAGTTTTAAACTAAAAACTTCAAATTAAAATTTTTAAATATATATTTATTTTTACTCGAACTAATTGAATCATGAATTTTAATTTAACATATTTATTGCTAACAGTGTGAGGTCATGAAAAAAACAGAAGTTTTAAAATCCCAGATCAGCTTGTATCGAGGATCCCTTA
>Ga0325410_1006435_pt1 | contig 12883 bp, 4 predicted proteins | sample PopdelMetagenome_16_FD_206182 | JGI IMG/M metagenome (GOLD analysis project Ga0325410, IMG submission 206182) | Populus deltoides microbial communities from Bellville, Georgia, United States - Xylem-PdIQD-R3 | ecosystem: Host-associated > Plants > Phyllosphere > Stem > Wood/Secondary xylem... | reverse complement strand
GCTATTGATTTAAATAAATTAAATAGTAATTTTCAGGTGGGTGTGTATTATAAAAGAAAAAAAATAGAGTGGATATTAGCTATTAGTTTAATTTAATTAAATGGTCATGTACTCTAGCTAAATCTAACTAATATAGTTGATTTTAATTTTTTTTAAAAAAAACAACTCATGTCTGAAAAGGAAATTCTAGGCCATCTAAGATCATCCAATAGATTTGAAAAGGCTGTGAACCATAATTATTAAACCCGGCCTGGGAGTTGATCCGGTCAAGGAGCCAGGTTTCGGGTTTCATGGGTCAACCCGAAAAAATTAAAAAAAATTAAAATTTTAATATTTCATATGAAAAAATCCATGTAAATATAGGGTATACATATTGTAAACAATGAAGTTTAAAAGAATAATTTTTTAAAAAATTTATCCCACATTAAAAAAATATTATGTTAAGCTTTTAAGTTGAAATATTTAAACCAAAAAAGTTTTTTATCTCACATCGAAAAAATATAATTTCTTTCTTGGGAACATAGAGTATCTATACTAATAGGTTTCAAATCCCACATTGAAAAAACATAACTTTTTTCATGGGAACATAAAGTATATATACGAAAGAGCTTTAAATCTCACATTGAAAAGATATTTGTTATCCTTTTAAGTTGAAATATTTAAATCAAAAGGTTTTTTATCCCACATTAAAAAAACATGACTTTTTTTAAGGGAATATATAGTATATATACTAATGGGTTTCAAATCCCACATTCAAAAAACATAATTTTTTTCATGGAAACATGGAGTGTATATACGAAAGGGCTTCAAATCCCACATTGAAAAGATACTATATTATCCTTTTAAGTTGAAGTATTTAAACTAAAAGGTTTTTTTATCCCACATTGAAAAAACATGATTTTTTTCTTGGGAACATAGAATATATATACTAAAGGGCTTCAAATCTCATATTGAATAGATATTATATTATCCTTTTAAGTTAAAGTATTTAAACTAAAAGGTTTTTTCATCCCACATTGAAAAAACATGATTTTTTTTCTTGGGAACATAGAGTATATATACTAAAGAGCTTCAAATCCCACATTAAAAAAAATACTATGTTATCCTTTTAAGTTAAAGTATTTAAACCAAAAGGTTTTTTATTCCACATTGAAAAAAATATGACTTTTTTCTTGGAAACATAGAGTATATATAGTTATATACTAATGGGTTTCAAATCCCACATTTGAAAAAAAAAACCTAGGTCTCGCCCGGGTTTGACCGGGTCACCCGGGTTTGACCAGGCTGTTACCCCAACCAGTCTTTTAGTAAACTTAAACTGGTCCAGTCACCGGGTCAACCGGGTCCCTGTCGACCTGCCAGGCCGGGCCGGGTTTAATAACACTGCTGTGAACGCTTGTGTGAGCTAATGCCACGTCATGAAACCATGATAGAACAGTACGAGGGGCGGATGGGGAGATAAATATGGCAATAAATGCTTGGACAATACATAGAGAGTTCAAATTGTACTTCTCTTGCTATCGTGCTCATGTAGCTATCCTCACCGAAAATTTGTTCACGCAGCCCACCTACAAGCTTTCAAGAATATTAACAAGCTTTAATTGCCAAATAAAATGATTAATTAATTCATGCGTATAAACACTGGAAAATGACAAATATAGAAGTAATTATACCCAACACCGAGCATCTAATATTATAATATTTATTACACCTGCCATATATATAACAATCTTTTAAATTTTAGGCAAAAAAAAAAAGATATTTAATATCTTAAAATATCTGGTTTAAAAAGTTATTATCTAATATTATAATTATTAGAAATTATTATAATTATAGTTATCATCTTAAAATATAAAAAATAACTACAAATTTCGCAGAAATTAAAAATCTGCAGTGAGATTTTACAGGAATCCATGGACATGCATGGCCCCGGGTGGGTCCTGGTTGTGGAAGAATTTTCAGAGTTTTCTCGAAGGTGTTCCAATCATCTGCTCGAAAAAGAAAAGTGTGACGATGAATATGATGCACCATGTTTTCATTTTTTTTTCAAAACTTCGCATCAATCATGCTTCAACTTGACGACCTCTTTTTATTAATATCATAAATAAATTTTTAAAAATAATATTATTTTAATATATTTCTAAAAAAAATATTTAAAAAAATAATATATATTTCATGTAAATATATGATTTTTGTCCATCCTTATGATGAGGCCCACATGAATGGATTTAGATGACTGGTCAATGAGGAATTGTGTACAAATGTTAGTATTGTCTTCCCCTTATGCCATGATGAGACCTAATGTGGGAAGATTAGCTTGATGCATGATTATAATTACATGCTTGAGGCAGAGGTTAGAGGTACATTACACACACACACACTCTTACATGTTTGATGTAAAAATGTAAAACAATATATAATATAACTCTTAATTTTTCCATTTTGATTATTATTTTTTAGAAAATAAGTTTTTTTATATATTTTTTTCTCTTTATATTTGGTATTTTTATCATTCTATACTTGGTTTATTTATCACTATTTTTTCTTATCTTTATTTTTCTTATAATCTTTTTTCAGTTTTTTCTTTTTTTTATATATTTTTTTGAAAAAAAAATATTATTTTCTATTTTTTACACAATATTTATTACTCTACCCTTGGCCTATTTATACCTTTATTTTTTTTTTAACTGTATTCTTTTGTAATTGTTTCCTCTAGAAATGGCAAGAAAATAACATTTTTTATTTTTACACTTTAAATATTTATCACTCTATATTTGACTTATTTTATACCATTCCTTTTGTTCTTATTTTTATTCTTTTGTAATTTGTTTTTAAGTTATTAAATAAAGACTAATAAAATGGTATTTCAATGTAGCAATTGCAACAATATTCTATTCTTTTGTTACGTTAAAAATTAGTTTGAGATCTCACACGTTTTTAGTAATGCATATGATATTTATTATATTTTTTACTAGATGTCAAAAAACACACTAATAACACCTATATATTAATTCTTTTACATTAAAAAAATTATTTGACTTCAGCGAAACGAGTTGAATAAATGTGTTAACATTTTATTTTTTATGTTTATTGGTATAAATAATTCTTGAAATATTTAATTAAATACATATATAGACCTTTTTATTTATAATAAAAATTAAAAAAGTTTACATTTGAAAAGGTTTTTTTTTTTTTGCCAAAAAATAATTATAGCACGGAGTTTATACAGAGAAAGGTACGTTATTAAGGATTGCGCAATGGATTGCCATGGCAATTTATGGTGTGTGTGTGTGTGTAGAGAGAGAGAGAGAGAGAGACATTTTAGTTATGGTCTAATCTTGGCATCAGTACATTAAAGAGGAATGTCAAATGGAAGGTATGATATTCGTGTATGGTAGAGTTTGTTTCAGTTGCTTTTTAAAATAATTTTTATTTAAAAATATATTAAAATAATTTTTTTAAAAAAAATATTTTTGATATTAATACATTAAAATGATATGAAAATACTAAAAAATATTAATATAAAATAAAGAAAAAAACAACTATATTTTTAAATTTTTTTCAAAAATATTTTTGAAACGCAAAAACAAACAGGGTCTATTAGTGGATTGTGTCTTTTTTTTTTTTTTATTCCTTTCTTGTTTTATGTGATGGAACTTATTAACTTATAAATTATATTCTTGTGGATATTAAAGTAATTACATTTTCTACAAGTATGTTTAATCCAACGATCACATACCATGTAGCTTCTTTTAAGAATAATATTCAATTCCAAAGTAGTGTAATTTCTGGGTAATAATCATGTGATAGGGGAGGGACTACTTTAATATGCAGCCCAAAGCTCATTGCTTATACATAAGATAACTTATAGGCATTTTTTTTTTTTTTTGTCTCTTTAAAAAGAAGGGACAAAAATAGAGACAAATCTAAGGTGACCACAATAACATTTCGTAATTTCAATCTCTGTCTTTAATAGACCATTGATTTTAATTAACTTAATTTCCATCAGAGAAAATTATATAAAAAAAATGAAAAAATAAGAGAGAAAAAGATGGAAGAAAGAGAGAATAATAATTTGACTAAATTCAGTCAAATTACTAAACAAGATCACCATCTAATAAAAGCTCTAATTATAAGAAGTTCATTGACATCTAATTTGGATAATTTAGATAATTTTATTGTTGGATTTGGAAAATAGGTGAATTTGAAGTCCTAGATCTAAAAAGTTTTAAATTAAAATTTTCTGTTAATTAGTTGTTTAAAACTGGTTTTTAATATGAAATTCATATTTATAATGTTAAGTGGAATGTTTCCACGTATTGTTTTATGAAAATAATGTTGAAAAATAATATTTTTGTTGGTAACCAGAATCCCATTATAAAACTCAAAAACTAATGAGGATAGCGAAGAAAATGACAAACTATAATTTTCATGGGTGTAATTCAATCGATCAGGTCTTAAGTTTATTTTTTAGAGATCACTAGTTCGAGTTATATAAACTTTAGGATCACTGAAAGCTTACATGATCGTTAATTTCAGGGCATCGAGGAATTACTCGAGATACGCGTAAACTGGTCTGGACAACTACAATTAATAAAAAATAAATAAATAAAAATAACAAACTATACATTGTTCCAACGAATAATGCATCATCTATTGATTTTTTCTAGCCTAGGCTTCAGGCTTGGCTCAAAGGCCAGATATTTATTTAATTTTTAATTTACTTATTTTCAAATATATTTTATGATGTGTGTGTGTATATTAATCTTTTAAAATAATTCTTAAGAATATAAATCTATTAAAAGTTTAGTTTTTTTATTTATCAAATTAATATAAAAATAAACTTCTCAAAATAAATAATAAATTATTTTATACAAATTAATAATTTATAAAAACTAAAAAATAAATGAATTATACTAAATTAAGCTTTTTATGAATTAAATAAAATTAATTAACCAAAGAGAGATTTTTATTAAAAAAATATAAGAAGACGTATTTTTACTGAATAAGTGAGTTTTTTAGCATTATAAAAGAAAATGAATATTATTATTAAAAAAATTCATATAATAATCAAAGAATACGAAGAGAATTTAAAATTGTTCATATTTTCAAATAAATTACATTTAAAGATGAAGAGGTGGGAATTGAGTGTTAATAAAAATAAAATAAAAAAGATGCATTTGCAAAGAAATTATTATCTTGCATTTCCATCTATGTTAGATTTTAACTTTAGTGCAATATTTTATTTGATATATAATTATTTTAATTATTTATTTTACTATCAAATATACTAGGAGAAATGATATAGTTATTAAATAAATTATAATATAATTATATTCTTAGCAATAAATTTTTTTTTATGATTACAAATATTTTTTAACATGATTTTGACGAGTTAAGAAATTATTATTCTATATTCTTAGCAATAATTTTTTTTTATGATTTAACATGATTTTAATCTCATGACTATGTTGTGAATATGACAGATTAATCTAAGTTGACTCGTATAATTTTTTTTGTTTTTTTAATTTAATATATTAATTTAATTTTTTTTAATATTAAGTTGATTAGAAATTGATTTTCATGATTGTTTATAAAATTATTACTTTTTCACAACGTGAATGATAAATTTAATAAATTAATCAAAATAATTTAATATATCACGGGATTAATATTTGATAAAAAAAAACAACTTCATTTTATTTTAAAAGCAATCTAAAAATAAAATTTGGTCAAGTCTATCATTGATTAATAGTTCGAAACCATAAAGTTTATATTAGCTAGGCCGGCCGTGTTTGAAAGAATCTTCCGTTGAAACAAAATTTGGACGTCGTGAACGATGTACTTGTGTAGACTGTGGACTCATTCCATTTCGTGTCTCTTATTATCATTCAAAGAGAGCTGACAGCTGAGCAGATAAAGCAGATCCAGAAAAGTCTCGTGCCAATAAATGTTTGAACAATATTGTGTACACATTAATTATCAAAGATCCTAAAACACGTAGGTTTTTCACTGTAGCAGTTTTTTTTTTTCATTTTTGTTTTTTACATCCCCCCACCTAAAATTGACTTTTTTTTCTTCTATTTTTATTTTTTTTTCAAAATTATTTTTACTAATTTTTTAAATATTGAGCTGGTTAAAAATTTAACTATATAGTATTTTTCTTTAAAACATTATAAATTGCTATAATATTTTCATACATTGTTTTTTTCTTTTTATGATTTATTTTTTTTAAATGATCTTTGTAGATTTTATTTTTTTATATTAAGTTAGTTAAGAATTTAGTTTTGTAGTTTTTTTAAAAAAACAATATGTATTACTATAGTATTTCCCCTATATAGTTTTTGTTTTGCTCCAATGTTTTTCCAAATATTTTTTAAAAAATTATTTTTATCGAATTTATTTTTTCAATATTGAGCTGGCTGATAATATAACTTTAGCTTTCCCCACATGTTTTTTTATTTGTTTTTATTTTTTTCCAAAATTTTCATTTTTTACATATTTTCATTTTTTTTGTTTTATTTTTTTCAGAATTATTTTTGTTGATTTTATTTTTTTACTATTGAACTGGTTGAAAATTTAGTTTTTTTGTTTTTTCCTTTAAAACACTATAGTTTTCCCCACGTGTTTTTTTTTTGTTCGCTTTTGTTTTCTTTTTTTACATGATTTTTTTTTATTTTTTTACCCAAAATTGACTTTTTTTTTAAATAGTCTTTGTCAGTTTTTTTTATATATTAAGCTGGTTGAGAACTTAGCTTTGTAGCGTTTTTTTAAAAAAAACACCATGAATTGCTACAGTGTTTCTCTTACATGGTTTTCGTTTGGCTGCAGTGTTTCCCCCACATGTTTTTTTAAATTATCTTTGTCAAATTTATTTTTTTAATATTGAGTTGGTTGAGAATTTAGCTTTAGCTTTAGCTTTAGCTTTCCCCACGTTTTTTTTTCATTTTTTTAAATTTTTCCCAAAATTGTCTTTCTTCTTTATATTTTCTTTTTTTTTATAATTATTTTTGTTGATTTTATTTTTTTATTATTGAGCTGATTGAGAATTTAGTTTTTTTAATTTTTTTCTTTAAAACACTAGATTGCTACAGTGTTTCTCTATATGGTTTTTTATTAAATAATTTTTTTTCAGAATTATCTTTGTCGATTTTATTTTTTTCATATTAAACTGATTGAGAATTTAGCTTTGTAGTTATTTAAAATACTGTAGATTGCTACAGTTTTTTTCCACATGATTTTTGCCTTGCTACAGTGTTTTCCCATATGTTTTTTTAATCGATTTTTTTTCCAAATATGTTTTTTTCAAAATTATTTTTTTCATACTGAGCCGGTTGATAATTTAGCTTTTTTTTCTTAAAACATCGTTGATTGTTACAATGTTTTTCCATATGATTTTTTTTTATGTTTTCTTTTTAAATTGTCTTTGTCGTTTTTATTGCTTTTAATATTGAGCTGGTTAAAAATTATAACTGTAGATTTTCTTATCAAACACTATAGATTGTTATAGTGTTTCCCTGCATGTTTTTTTTCCTTTTGTTTTTTTTATATTTGTCAAAATTATATTTGTTGATTTTTTTTAATATTGAGCTGATTGAGAATTATAATTATATATTTCCTCACAAAAAACTATAGATTGCTACAATGTTTTCTTAAATGATTTTAATATTGAGCTGGTTGAAAATTTAGCTTTAACTTTCCTCACATGTTTTTTTTTCATTTTTTTATTATTTGTTTTTTGTTTTTTTTTTCTTCCAAAATTGTCATTTTTTTTTCATAATTTTTTTTATTGATTTTTTTTAATATTAAGCTGGTTGAAAATATAATTTTATAATTTTTTCTTTTAAAATATTATAAATGATAATAATTTTTTTTATATAATTTTTTTTAGAAATCCACAATAATATACAAATATGCAACAAGCACGACATCACACAGGCATGTCACCTCGTAGTTTTTATAACCTGTCTTTTCTAAATCACGCTCATTACTAAGTCTTCAAAATTAACCAATCATGGCACTGTCCTTAACCACAAACAAAAACAAAACAACATAAATTAATACGAGAATATAGATTATTTATTTGGATAATAGGTTAATTATTGTAATTTGATAAATTTTTCTTTAGTTTTGTATGAGAAATCAAGATGGACAGTAATTTGGGGGTGGAAAATCAAGATGGACAGTAGATATGTAAGGAAGGAGATTATGAATTTTTTATTGTATGATTCATGATGTATTTATAATTTATAAATTTTATTTTTTTTAAGTTAAGATATTAAAAGGTAATTTTATTATGATAATATCAATAAAAAAATATTATATATATATATTAATAAAAAATAAATATTTTATACACAATTATTAATATTAATAAGATGAAGAATATAAAAGATTTTTTAAATCCAAGCGAAACATTCCCAAGAGACTGACTCGTATGAGATTCTAAAAAAATTAGGCACAGAGTATTGAGCTCAAGCACATGTCTTGAGCCAATTAGAGGCCAAAATGATCCCAGACGCGTTGATTAGTCCTATTGACACTGGGCTCAATATCTAGACTGAGCCCATGGATAGCTAAGCTAAGGCACATTGCTTAAGCACGTGGTTTCTTAGGTTTTCATGGGTTCTTATGCCTGTTAAATTTGGATTAAAGCTTAACAAGATTTTTGTTTTAAAAGCTACTGATAAAGATTCATCACAAGGAAAGAAAACTATCAATCAATTGGACACATAAAGTTTTAAAGAATAAAAATTAATAAGTGCCCTATAGAGTTTTCATGCATATATGAGAACTAATTATTTTGAGTTGGCATCGGTCGATCCAACACATTCGAAATTTTAATTAGGATTTGAAATTTTTGTCATTGTTTTTTATCTTAATAAATAATTGTTATTTTTTTTAAATTTCATTAAGATATTCAAATTAAAATGTTAATGAAATTCCTTTATTTATATTTCAAACTTTCCATTAACAAAATCTAATTGGACTTGAAAAATTATTACAACCCCAGATTTATTAGCACTATTTATTAAAACTTAATGACAGTATAATAATGATTTTGCCCTCCATCCAAAAATGACTTTGCATTGGATTCCAAATACATTGAAGTCTTTCAAATAACTTATTTTTCATTTCTAAATTCATCGATGGTAAATAAATATTTTCTCATCTTAATAGTATAGTAAAACATGTAAAATATCCTTGAAAGAAATTTGTTTAACCTTGTATAGGGAGTATTTTTGTATTTTCACAATAACTTTTTTGTATAATAATTTAAATTGAACATCTTAGTTGTTTTTATTTTTGTAAGTAACCTAGAACTTAATAGAAAACTAATAAAAAAATATATAGTAATTGTTATGACCAAAAGAGAAAAATAGAAATAGTATATCGATCTTACATCAAGTTGGAGTAGATCTTACATTATATTTTGTAGCTTCATGTTTGAATGTTCCTGTAGTAGATTGGTAACAATGGCTGCAATCCTGACGAATGCCTTTTAATTTGTATATATATATAAACCCTACTCCTCTATGTTGTCTCAAGTCCCAGGTTACAAGATAATAGAGGAATAACAGAATACAACTACCTCAATGTAGAAATTATCTGTATGTTACCTTGTTTTTGTTTTGAATTTCCCAGACAAATGCTTTATGCATACCTTCAAGCATGATTTATTTGTCGTATCATGCTAAAGCTTTTATTAGTGGAAAGAATACGCACTCTCCTTTTCCTCATTTCAAGTCATTTCTTTGGATCCATTCAGGACCATGTGGGTGGGCTTTCACAATCTGCAGGGCTCCTGGTTCTGTTTTAGTCCTCGTATATTCCATTCACACGCTAATGACAGAAAACAGCCCTTGCGTGTCCACAGCATGGTGAAATATGCAGCCATAGCTCGAGGTGATGCCGAGATCTTTTTGAAATTTTCCCAGTCGGGTTACAATGGAAGATATGGGATCATGCTGATGGGGTTATCTATCATTGTAGAAGAGGCTTGTGGTGTGGAAACTAATGCTGGACCCCGCCCCCTGGACTTCTCTAGGGGTTTGTACATAGGTCTTGATCTGGGGTTTAGTTGCTTGCTCTGGGAGCACCTTGCATGAGAAGCTCGTTGAAGCTGTTTATGCTAGCTAGGATTCTTCGAATCTGTGAATCCTTCTGAATTTTCATGATATTCTGATGCACATAATTTCCATGCTCCCGGGAGGGTAAGGCCATCTCTACCTTTAGTATTTTGCTTTATTAGAAGCTCTTTTAATTCCTCACATGGCTTAGAAGCGTCTGAAAAAACTGTTGGAGTTAATTAGTTTAGTCATGTAACGTGGCTGCATTGGATCTGATTTAGTTCAACATTAAGAATTAGAATATGTTTGGTAGAACGTAATAGGCTATGACAAAGAAAATGATGTTGGTTACCTTCTGAAGTTATATTGCACTTGATTAGTGTTTTAACAGATGAAATTCCTGACATCTGTTCCCAGAATGAAGAATTGAGTTCGAAAAAAAAAACAAAAAAGAATAACCAAGAAATCTCTACTGTGGCGTGTCAAATTGCTGGTGTCAAGGTGACTCGAAAAACTTTCTTGCCAAGTTGGTTTCAATGAATTTAAATATAAACAGAATCTCCCCTATTAAGTTTGAACTTAAATCTAAATATAAACAGAATTCAGTCAATCAAGCTCGTCTCTCTTAGATCTATTGTGTTTAAAAATTCGAACCCATTTCAGGGAAAGCAACCCGATTTCTGTTACAGTTGCTGATATAGGTGCCTCTGTGTGTGTGTGTGTACTCTACATCATCACCGAGCGAGACAGAGATATTATACTATGCTGTCAGAGTGAAGCAACTTCGAGTCATCTCCTTGGCGATAGAAGCTATTCATACAGGTTCTGTTTAATAACAATTTGCACTTCTCAACATTATTCATGTAGAAATGCTCAGTATATCATCAGTGATATATCTATCATCGGTGATTTAGTGCTGATGAACATTTGGCACCTTTAACTTACATTTCAATGCAGAGCTGGGTGCTGCTGCATCACTGTATGACTGTTTCCAATATTTAAATATGGGCGTGATCGTTTAGCAACCTAACCAGTAAAAATGGAAGTTTCCGAGCATTGCTGATGTTTATTCAAGCCTGTTGTTTTCTCAACCTCCCGAGTCACATGTAGTTCCTCCCGATTTCCAGGGCCTCCCGCTAGACCGGGGTTACAATATATCTTGATGGGAAAGAAATTAAACAGTTTGATTGTTAGACCTAGAAGCTTCAACAAGTTGAAAGAGGCATCTGCAACAATGGCTGGATTATTGTTGTATCACCCTGCTTGGAAAAAGCTCTTGGATGAATAAATATCCCAGATGTATATAATTACATCCTTCTGTGCCTTGAGTTGCCTTTTCCAGCTCACTCAAATTAAAATTCAAACTCCGCAACATTTTGATTTTTAAGAGTGCTGACCAGTAACTAATATGAGATTACAAAACTCTTGTTTTTACGGAGAAATGTTGTTTTTAAAAAAATTTGAGTTTTTTTATTTAAAATTAATGTTTTAGTCCAGTTTGTTTGTTAAAAAATAAATTTTTTTAGAAAATGGTTTTTTTTAAAAATAAATTTCTAAAAAGTGAATTATTTTTCGATGTTTGGTAGTATCATAAAAAATAAATTGGAAAATATTTTTCAGTGTCTAGCTACATCATGGAAAATGAGCTGGAAAATAACTTATTAATATTTTTTTCCAAGTTTACTAAAATAATGAAGAACAAATCTTACAAATTAAAAAGTTGAACGAGAATAAAAAAAATTCTAATTTCATAAATCATCTCAAATAAAATAAATAACAATCAAAATAATGGAGATCAAATCTAACAGATAAAAAAAATTGAAAGATGATTAAATTAAAAAAATAATTATAATTTCATAAATTATTAATAAAATAAATAACAATTAAAAGAATAAAAACCAAATCTGATAGATAAAAAATTTCAATTAAAAAAATGATAAGAGAAAAGAAAATAACAATTATAAAAATAAAGAACAAAGTTGTTATAAAAATCAAATTAAATCAAGTTTTAAGGGATGAAACTGAAAAAAAATCAAAACAAAATATATAACAATCAAAAGTTTGAGGATGAAATTTGATAAAATTAGCAAATAACATGATATTTTTAAATTTTTCACAACTTCGGGAAAGTGTTTTCCACTCAAAATAAAAGGAAAATACTTTTCTGGAAATTAAACCAAATTTTTCTTTGACTGAAAAGTGTTTTCTGTTGACTAACTTTTCAAATGGAAAATAAACACAAGAAAATTTGAAAAATAATTTCTAGAAAAACTTTCTATGAAACAAACGGGACCTTAGTGTTTTCGTATCGTTTTAATGTGCCGGTGTTAAAAAAGAATTTTTTTAAAATAAAAAATATATTATTTTAATATATTTCTGAACGAGAAGCATTATAAAAAACAACCACTACTACAATGCTAACACGCTCGGCCCATCATAATGCAATCCAGATTGTCCATTTCACCGGGGCTTAGTTTGACACTGCTGGCCCAGGCTTTGCTTGCAAGTACTAGCCATAACGGTCCATGATACATATTGTAGCTTTTTTATTATTATTATTAATGTGGGTGTCCGGGTCAACTTATGAATACTTCGACTAATCTCGCGGACCTTAAGTTAACGATCATATAAGTCTCTAATGGCCATGAAATTTATTGTACTTAACTAGTAATTTTTAAAAAGTATTTAAAACATGAACAATTAAGCTATAAATTCCTTTCTTTTCTATAGCTTTCAGTACACTCTATCCTTAAATCTCATCTGATTCTTCTTATAATTTGAGTCCTACATCTCTAAATAGAAAATCCCAAATC
>Ga0325410_1006434_pt1 | contig 12892 bp, 11 predicted proteins | sample PopdelMetagenome_16_FD_206182 | JGI IMG/M metagenome (GOLD analysis project Ga0325410, IMG submission 206182) | Populus deltoides microbial communities from Bellville, Georgia, United States - Xylem-PdIQD-R3 | ecosystem: Host-associated > Plants > Phyllosphere > Stem > Wood/Secondary xylem... | reverse complement strand
TTTTGATCTATTAAACAGTTATAAGGCCAATGTATGTAGACTCAAATGTACTAAGTAGGGGAGGGAAAAAGAATCAATGCCTTGAAGACAACTTAAAAGCAAGAAGACATTGAATAAAGAAGCGAGATGTTAGGAAAGAAGTGTTAAAAATACATCATTCCAGTGTCAGCCATGGCAACAACGCTTTTAAGAGGTTTTTTCAGGGAGAACATGAGCAAAGAGAAGTCTGAGAATGAGAGTTGCGGTTGTTGATGTTGTTCGGACATAAACGGCGAAGACCGGAGAACTCAGGTGCGCGCGCAGTACGAAGCTGCAGATCTTGGAATGAAACAGTATTGTCACAAGGTTGATTCCATAATATAATAATTTAGGTTCTTAACCATGTAAAACTCCAGACACAAAATTTAACTGCAAGAGTGATGGATGATGCGATAACACACGGGAGATGGATAACTGAAGAACATTTCCAGCATAATATATGATAGCTTGGAGGCTGAGCTGTGCTTGCCAACCAGTGATGCTGGTCTCAATTTCCATGACTAGGGAGTTTAAGGTCGGGATTTGAGTTTGGCATATATACGTACCATCAATGTATCATCGATATTGTTACATGTGTACATGTCATCGTAGAAAGAGTTGAGATGGGCGCATATATATTATATATATAGACGCCATCAATGTATCATCGATGTTACATGTGTACATGTCATCGTAGAAAGAGTTGAGATGGGCATATATACCATCAATGTATCATGGATGTGTACATGTCATTGTAGAAAGAGTCGAGATTTGACCTTGAGCTTCACATGTACCTTCCCGAGCTACGAGGATATGTACACGGGGTGGCAGTTGGCCATTGAAACAAGACAGGCAGCATCTGCTTTTCTCAAGTTTAATAACAACAAATCATTTTATTAATTAAAAGATGCGTAAAAGATCGGTCAATATATATTCCAGCGTGCATTGATTAAAAATGATTTAACAATAAATTATACTCTAATATTCCAGTGTTAGATGGTATTGCCACTAATTACCAATATATTTTTCACCAATAATTAATAAACGACACAACAACCACCACGATATGATACATTAACCATAGTTAACCATGATTAGCCAAGGCTAGGGTTATTTCCTATATATATAAGAGGCAGGCATGTATAACGCCAACTATCAATATCAGCCCCGAGGATCTTTTCACTAATAATTAATATGTCTCTATCTCGTTGAAAAAACATCGAGGGCTAGCTGGGTATAAATAAAAATACACCTAGTTACCGGCCCAGGCACGAGGGAAGGTGCATGATTCTAGTCAGACCATATATACTAATATCGTCATACAGAAGCCAGCTAGGCTATACCATACACACAGATACACATTTCCTACTTCATTTTATTTTTTATTTTCATGCACATTAATTATTCCCTCTTTATAAAATTAATTTGAAGTAAAAAAATAAAAAAAATAATTTTTAATTTTTTAAAAAACCGTAAAAACAAACATGCCTAAATTATGACAGAAGTGAAATATTACATGTATATTATAGCTAGGTCCGGAATTAAGAACGTCTAGCTAGCTAGCTAGCTAGCTCCCACATGAATAAAGCGTACGTACGAGGTGGAGAGTCAAAGAATAATATTAAGGGAATAGAAGTTATAGCTTAGAGCTAGGATTCCTGCAGAATATTCATGTGTGCAGTAGGTGTAGAGAATTCTAGAATGGATAAGCTTTTAATGTCCGGTATACTTAATTTGTAGAGAATTGAGATATTTTACCCAATTTATGGAAACACGTACGGTTTCAGAAATCCAACTCAAGTCTTTTCTTCTTCCGTAAACAAGTTAATTTCCATATTAATACATAATCTAATGACTATTAATGCTTTTTTCTTATCTCAAAATGGCTGGTTCAAGTAAAGTATAGCACATCTGAACACCAAAACTCACTCAACTTGAAAGGGATAGTCATATAGAGGCAGAGACCTATGTGAGGAAATTATCGGTAAATTTCCTGCCTGTGATCATCATATAACTGGTCAAAATCTGGATTTCATTGGGGTTGAAGTGAACTTAGAGTTGAAGCATCTACCAGAAAGTCAACTGATTTTTGAGTGGTGTTGGTGTCTTGAACCACCTGTTGGAAAGCACAAATATAGGGTGCGTTTGCCACCATGCATCGAGGCATCAAATTAATTCTACTGGAACTTTGCCTTTGTGCGTAAACATTGCCAGGCAAAGGGCCTTAATGAAAGGATCTTAGCGTTTCAATAATCAATTGAAGTACATGTAGTCATTGAAAATACTCGGTCTTCTAAAAAACATTAATGATCTTCCTCCTCCCCTCCTCCACTAATCTAGATTAAATAGGAAAAAAAAAAAAAAACCCTGCAGGGTGTGGAATGGAACGGTGAGTTAAACGTGAAAGCTTTCAGATGCTTGGTCCTTAATTATGGATTCAGAAGGAATCGAAATCAACTCATGTTTCTTGATTTGTATGTATGTATGTATGTATGTATGTATGTTTCTGTGTCATAAGAAGGTTCAAAGACACCTTCATTAACGTGCAGTACTGTACAATCTGATCTAGTTTAAAATAAGAATTAAAACATAAAAATTGCATTGTCTCAACTTATACCATGACACAAACTTATAGCATCATGAGTTATTGCATTCAAAATAGAATAGCAGTGTAAGTTTTGGGTAAGGCAAAAGAGAAGAACTCTTGATTCCTAATTCTTTTCTTTGATTTTATTGAAATTATGATTCTTGTAGTCAGTTTCTAGCACACAAGATATAGAGAAGTAGCATCACACCAATCCATTAATTATGCATGTATTAACTTGTTCCCTATATGAATTTCATTGAATCTTCACGGCCTATAACAACAGCAACAATATATATCATTAATGCTTTCTTCTTAATTAATCTATCAATTTCTAGCCTATTGCACGATTCATATACTTATGTACGATCAACGCCATAGCTTACAGTATTGTTTTCTATCGTTGCGTTGTGTTTTAACCATCTTGCAGAAAACAATAAGAATCTCAAGTACTGCTGAGTGCTGACAAGCACTTCAACAACAATGATGGAGGAGAAGAAAAAGGGTAGAGCTCAATGGTAAGGTTCACTATCAGTCCAATAATAGATAGTAACAGTACTGCAGGCCATTACTTGGTTATTGCATATACGAATGCAACTTGTGCAAAGAATTCTAAATTATTCCCACCTTATATATAGGGATATTGATATCTTCATGCTGTTTGATGGGGTTTTTAGTGCTGTAAATAGAAAAGCTAATGAATGTTTTATGACTACAGGCATTTTGATTAGTATGCACACCAATAGGAAAACAAGTTTTCAAGTAAAAAGACTAGTTAGCTACTACGAGAAAAGAAGTGCTGAAGAAGAACCAAGGTAAGGTTATATATCCATGCATGTTTCTCCTATTCTCTCGGCACTTACTCCCTGATAATTTGAGTTAATTTTATGATGCGTAAAGGATTGCTATTTTACAGCCATGATGATTGAAGCAGTAGAAAAGGAAGAGATTGAAAGAGAAGGGATGGAGTTAGAGCCACAAGATGAATCAGAAGGTTCAAGGACATGGACAAAGCAGGTCACAGTAAGAGGAATCATAGTGAGTATTCTTATTGGAGCCATCTACAGCATCATTGCTATGAAGCTAAGCCTCACAACTGGGATGATTCCAAATTTCAATGTCTCTGCTGCTCTTCTTGCTTTTGTGTTTGTTCAAACCTGGACAAAAGTTCTTCAAAAGGCAGGATTTGTCGTCAGACCCTTTACTCGGCAAGAGAATACATTGATACAAACTTGTGCAGTTGCATGTTATAGTATTGCCATTGGAGGTTTGATCAGGCTTCGATACTTAAAATAATCTTCCTATTACTCTTGACAAATTTGAGCTTCTTCTCACATGGTTTCCATGTTTTGGGCAATAGGTGGACTTTCTTCTTATCTATTGGGATTAGACAGGAACACATATGAGTTGTCAGGGGGGTTGAAAACTGAAGGAAACTCTTCTAGTGGTTTAAAGGAACCTGAATTTGGCTGGATGGCTGGATACCTTTTCCTAGTTTGCTTTGTTGGTCTTTTTGTGTTAATTCCACTTAGAAAGGTATGAATAGAAGTTTCCATAATCCTTCCATGCATCTTAAATTATCAGAAAAAGATTACTTCTCTTTAAAAAACTATAATCTTTGTGTTAAATAGCCTGAGATCTTATGATGTCAGGAGTCTGTATATTTCTCTTTTGAATCATCATGAGTAGCATTGTCATCATGTCACTTGTAAAATTCTTAAAGGTGTGTTTCGGCCTTTTGGGTTACAGATCCTGATAGTAGACATGAAGTTAACTTATCCAAGTGGCTTGGCAACGGCAGTTCTCATCAATGGTTTCCATAGCCGAGGAGATAAGATGGCAAAGTATATACATGAAGTCTAATTTTTTGTTTTGAGAAAACAACTTTCTTAAAAAAGAAAGTATGAATCATGATTGGGTTGTTATTACAGGAAACAAGTTCAAGGGTTCATGAAGTACTTTTCAATCAGCTTCTTATGGGCATTTTTCCAGTGGTTTTTTTCTGGGAAAGATGGATATTGTGGATTCGCACATTTCCCTACTTTTGGAATGGAAGCATGGAAGCATACGTATGTACTTGTATTTCCTCGATCCCTCTATATCTCCAATTATATCTGCTTCATTTCTCCCAAATTAAATGTTACTGGTCATTTCTTTTTGGTTATCGGGCTTTTGTAGATTTTTCTTTGATTTTAGCACCACTTTGGTTGGAGCTGGAATGATTGTTTCCTATCTTGTAAACTTGTCCTTACTTCTTGGAGCTGTGCTCTCATATGGGATTATGTGGCCACTTATACGTCAACTTAAGGGAGAATGGTATCCAGCTTCTATAGATGAATCCAGCATGAAGAGCTTAAATGGTTACAAGGTCAGAACAGTACTATATACTAGGGCTTTTAGCTTTCTAAAATTCATAATAGGATTCTAATATATGGCTATAATTTGACAGGTTTTCTTAGCAGTTGCTCTCATCCTAGGAGATGGGCTCTACTTTTTTGTTAAGATAATGGGTATGACAATCAGCAATGTTCGTCGCAGATTAAAGAACAAGAATATCAGTCCAGGTAAATTGGACATCCTTTGCAGTTTTTTCCTGTTTATACCGAAATGGTGCTAAAATAATATTACAGCTTCAGTTGCGCTACTTCTTAACTGTACTTCTTTCCTAGCAGCTCATTACCAGAAGAAGCTCTTTGATGAACAAAAACAAAATAAATTCTTCCTCGGAGAGACCATACCTTTATGGCTAGGCATCATTGGATATGTAGTCTTCTCTGTTATCTCCATAATTGCGGTGCCAATCATATTCCCCCAGCTTAAGTGGTACTATGTTGTCATGTCTTATGTTCTTGCTCCATCCTTAGCATTTTGCAATGCTTACGGAGCTGGCCTTACCGATATAAACATGGCGTATAATTACGGGAAAGCTGCCCTCTTTGTGCTAGCTGCAATATCCGGGAGGGAAAATGGAGTGGTGGCAGCACTTGTCGGAGGCGGCCTTGTCAAATCTGTTATTTATGTTTCTTGCATCCTGATTCAGGATTTCAAAACAGCACATTTGACTTTCACCTCCCCAAGAGCAATGTTTTTGAACCAAGTTATTGGCACCGCAATCGGCTGCGTGGTGGCTCCTAGTAGCTTCTTCTTGTTCTACAAGGCATTTGATGTTGGAAATCCTTCCGGAGGCTTTAAGGCTCCTTATGCCTTAATTTACAGGAACATGGCAATCATAGGTGTTGAGGGTTTCTCAGCTCTGCCCCAATATTGCTTGCAGCTCTGCTGTGGCTTCTTTGCTTTTGCAATCGCAGTTAACCTAGTGAGAGATTTTTCGCCGCGGAAGATCGGACAATGGGTGCCTCTTCCATTGGTCATGGCCGTGCCATTTGTCATTGGAGCTTCCTTTGCCATTGATACGTGTGTTGGAAGTTTGATCGTTTTCGTATGGCATAAACGAAACACCAACAAGGCCGAGTTCATGATCCCTGCTGTTGCCTCAGGATTAATCTGTGGAGAAGGGCTGTGGACTCTTCCAGCTGCTATTCTTGCTTTGGCCAAGATAAAGCCACCTATCTGCATGAACTTTGTGGCTTCCTAGAAGAACTTCCTTGATACAAAGATTCAAGAACAGCAACACAGAGTTAAATATGTAATGTAATTTGTCTCAGCTATACAAGAACATAATGCTTCGACAAAAATTCTATCATACACAAGTAGAAAGTATTTGAATGACCAAATTCAAATTTCAACCGTCCACTTCAGAAATAATACTGTATTTTAGGATGAAACTAGCTGGGACGCAAGCATAATGCTGCGGGTCTATTTTGAAAATCTATCTTTATGGTAATTATAATAAATATTCATAAGAGTTTTAATAATTTAAATTTTAGGGAAAAAATATATTTTTTTAGTTAAAGCTCCCTTTCTTTATTTATATATTCTTTCTTGTTTTGACAACAACTTGTCTATTTTATTAATAGCATGGTTTTTTTAATAAGAAATTTATCATGGTTTGTATAGCAAGTTTTAATAAATAAAAAAAATCATGTTTTAATAATCTTTATAAGATTGTATATATACGAAAACAAAGAAATAATAAATTTGAAGAAATTATATAAAAATTTCACATTAAAATCATCCCCATTAAATTCACCCCAATGACACCAAAATCTATGTATTTTATGATCAATGAAAATTTTCCTTCTTCTCTCCCTCTTCGGTTACCTTTTGTTTTTCTTAATTAACCGACAACGACTCAAAAAAAATAAAAACTTTGAAAACCACAGAACCAAAATGTAAAAAAAAAAAAAAAACGCATGTTGAATAGTGCAAAGAACAATATTTTATGTGTGTGTGAACGGTGTGAATGCACATCGAAACATCATTCTATGTTTTTAAATTTAATTAATAATTACTAACAACTACAATATAGTAAGAAGAAGAAGAAGAAGAAGACGCAGCAATGCATGCACCGTATTGGAGTTCATGGGTTGCACAAGCTACAATGCAGTGCTGCGTTCCAGTAAAAAAATAAAGTGAAGTTTAGCTTCCTAATTACAACAAATTACAATCCTCTGGCTAATCGGAAATTGTAATTCTGGGAAATAATGCTTAATTTGCTTACTGCAGAATTTAAACAAGTAAAACTAAGATTGGTGGTAAATTAAATCATCTGCTAGAAATTATTGAAGGCAAAAGAGGACCAAGTAAATATTAAATCCAGCCACAAGGAACTGATGGAAAATATTAAAGGCGAGTTTGGCTATCCTTAGTGAGCAAGAAATTATTAAAGGAAAAAAAAAGGACCAAGTCCTGGTTCATCCCAATTCCCAGTTTAAGAATTTTGAGTCAGAATCGTTGCATGAAATCGCAGTGCTCGATATCAAAACCTAAAAGTCATGACAACACTGAAACTGGTACCGTCAGCATAAACGCCCTACAGCAGCATGTTATTTTTGCTTGCTTTGCTTTTTATATGTGTTTGTGTTTTTTAAAATTTTTAGTTATTTTTTATTGTGTTTTTAAATTGTTTTAATATGTTGGTGTTAAAAATAAATTTTAAAAAAATAAAAAATATATTATTTTAATGTATTTTCAAGCAAAAAAACACTTTAAAAAACAACTATTACCACAATTTCAAACACCACCTAAGATAAGTATTATATCATTAGCCTATTACGGCTTGAATTAATTTTTTTAATATAAAAAAATTCCAAGTATTTCTAATGTTTTTTATTGTAGAAAAACTCTTAAACTGTGTGGAAATTAACTTGATATAACTCGGTCAGTTTAACGGGTTTAAAAGCAACCTAAATAATCAATAAGAACATAGTTTTACTCAAAATGAGATTTTTTTTTTATAAATATTGATATGATAACATATTGAATTGATCTAGGTCAACTCAAGGTAACCTATCATTCCGTATACTGGGTTATAAGACCATAATAATCTCGTAGAAAACAAATCAAAATAAATTAGGAAACATAATTTTCAATAAACTCAATATTGAAAGATAAAAATAAAAAAATGACCCCAGTCAACCTAAGTTAACCTACTAAACCCACAACTCGGGTCATGCATGAGATCGAGATTACCCAATAGAAAGCAAATTATAAAATTCAATTTTCATTCAATTCAGTGTTAAAATATGAAATTGAAAAAAGATTTGATTTAAAAAAACATAAAAAAGACTTGAGTCAACCCACAAAACCTGTAACCTAAGTAATGAGATAAGGATAACATCATATAAAACAAACCGAAACAAATAACGAAGCCTAATTGTTAATCAACTCAATGTTAAATGATGAAATTGAAAGAAAGAAAAATTCAATTAGAAAAAGGAAAAAAAACTCGAGTCCACTGAATTAACTCATTAAACTCGCGGTTCAGGTCATGAAACTAAGATAGCCTCATAAAAAAAAATTGAATAACAATTATGAGTTCAATCCCCAATAAACTTAATATGGAAGGATATAATTAAAATTGAAAAATTGGTTTAAAAAAAGACACCAAAAAACGACAAAAGTCAACCCGAGTTAACCAACCAAACTCATGATCCAAGTCATAAGACGAGGATAACCTTATAGAAAATAAAAAAAATAAAAATTATGAAGTCTAATTTTTAACTAACTCGTTGCTAAAGGATTAATTTTAAAAAAAATCAATTAGAAAAGGGAGAAAACTTGAGTCAACTAAGTTAACCCGTCAAACTCGTAGTCTTGGTCTTGAGACTATGATAACTTCATAAAAAATAAATTGAAAAAAAAAATAAAGTTCAATACTCAATAAACCTAATGTTGAATAATGAAATTAAAATTTTAAAAAAAATTATTAAAATAAATGTATTTTGTGAGGAGAGATATAATAAAAACCTTTTTTTTAATTTTTTTAATAGATTTGTGACTTGCAAGCAAAACGTTTATTCAATGTTAAAGAAGAATACAAAGGAAAAGAAATTTGAGAATGAAATAGTTAGTTCAATTAGTAATTTAAATAATATAATTAAAAAATATATAAATAAAAAAATTATAAAAATAAAAAAAAAATTAAAAGAACTCGATCTAATTCAATCTAGAAAATGAAACAATTCAATAATAAAAGAAAAAAAAAGACAATAAAAAAGAAAGGTAAAACTAATTTGCATTATGAAACAATTTGATGATAGAATACAAAATAAAATAAAATAAAATAAAATAAAAAATAAAAAATACATTATTAAATTAGGTTAACTTGTGACAACTAATAATTACTTTATAGGATTAATTGTTTTGGTACATCTATCGGACTCATTCAAAATAAACAAAGATACAACTAACAAATAAAAAAATCTAAATAGAAATATTTTTATCAATTTTATCACTTTTAATGGTTCATAAATTTTATAATTTTTTTTATTTTTATGTTTTTCTATAAATTTTTTTTAAAATAATTAATAGTATATGAGAATATTTTTCAATAACGTCTGGCCAGGCCATGGGAATTTGTTCGTTTCTTTGCCTTAAAAGCTAAATTCGAAGACAGCTCACAATGTGTCCTTATTATAAATCTGGGCTTTTAAATAAATCATGTTGGCCCAGCCAAAAAGTGACCGTTGGAAGCTTGAACGTTACAACCCCCTTTCATTAAAATCCCTTTACTTCTTCTCTACAGAAAGCATCGGAATCCTCCAGTTCATTCATGACCAACAAAGAAGAGTAGGGAAACCCTGCTGCAATATAGCGGTATATAAAGCCCTCAATTCCCATTCCCTTTCCTCTGGTGCAAGAACCTGTGTCTCTCCTCTCTAAAAACAGCGGCAAGATATATAATTTAGAAGTGAAAGATGGGTATGGTCGTGGTGATCTCTTTGCCTTTGATAATCTTTTGCCTGCTTCTTGGTTTTGGATGTTACTACTTGGGGAGGTACAAGGGAAGACAAGATACCCGTACAAATGCTCAGGTATTTGGAGATCCTATTCCACCACCTGGTTTTGCTAGTACGCCACCTCCTCCACCTCATACCAAGCCAGACAACTTGCACAGTGTTTAGGCTGACTTTTTTTTTTTTTTGGTTTTGATTTGTTTTCCACTATCTTATATTGGGGTATAGAGAGTGATTGTTTATGCTGTTTAGATGTATGGTGTGGTTTTTAGCATTATTTCGTGTGTGAATTTTGAGGTGAAAAATTGGCCCCATTGAACTGTGTAATTATACGGGTTGGCTGTTGTATATTGTTTTTCTCTGCTCATTTTGTTTCACAAAGTGCTTGCCACCATTCCAAATGATGCTCTTTCTTTCATGCTAGCAAGGGAGATTGGGAAGAGTTTTAAGAAGCCATGGGGAAACAAGACATTTTAAAATAACCATGTAAAGAAAACTATGAGCCAGTCTGTGTATTCTTGAAACTTACCTCTAAATCTGAGGAATCTTTATCATGCAAGCTCCTATAACAGTTTAACTGGATCAGTCAATTCAAATCCTTTGAACCTATCTGTCACACTTAGTTTACAATGGATATTGGATACCCCAAATTCTTTTGTTGCATTTGGTTAGAATCCTCCCATTTCCTTTGGTTAGAACCCCTCACAACCCCGAAATCCTTTCCAGATATACCATGTCAAGATGGCTGCCTAATCAATGTTGCATGTTGGCTGCAGAAGCCAGCAGGATGGACTAATATCATTTGTTCAGTACCTCCTACTCCCAACGATATCATCATCCTTTCTCAGGCTGATACTAAACATAATTAGACATTCCTACTTCAATCAAAGATGTACGAGGAACCCCTTGTGCTGTGGATGGGCTTCGACAGTTCTGTCTCGAGAAACCATGTGCAATGTTAATGACAGATTTCTTCACAAGTGATGATGTTTCATCGCCAAGACACTGAGTATTTCCCATCATAAATGCCATACCAGCTTCCCTGGCACCCTCCAGTTCCTCAAATTCCTTTAACACTTCACACGCCACAAAATCTTACTCTCTTGCGTCTATTCTCTGACCCAGCCCCAGACCCATTCTCAAGTCCCGTATCCCGTGCTAACATCATCCAGTACATGTTTGATTCCTGACAAAGTAGAGTCATTTCATTCCCGAGTCTCTAGCATCACCATCACTCTGGTGCCGCTAGAACTCTGCCAAAGTTTCAATCAGGTTAAGTCTCAAAAGCATGACTGTCCTTCCTTCCTTCGCAACCTGACAATGCACAGGTGGAGACGGAACTCAGGAGGGACCAATCCGGCTTACAATAAATCGCTGATTGGCAGAAAACTCTTGGCATTGTCAGGTACTGAAATGTTACAATTATGAGGACATGATGGAAGGCGGGAAAGTTGGTGACAAAATGCGAAAACATTGGTGGGATCTCTGACAGCACATTTGTATAGACTAGGCCAACACCACGAACACGATTTATACCGATGTTTGTGCCCAGACTAAGAAGCATATCCAAAGACGTTCTGTTATGTGACTCGAATGATTGTTTTTGTAACGTAACATAATGCCAGATGTACATCACAGACAAAACTATCAGGGAGAAAATGGGAGGGAGCCAGCCTCCTTTGGCCACTCTGACCAGGCAGGAAGACAAGCCTCCTTTGGCCACTCCGACCAGGCAGGAAGACAAGCAGAGCAATCCAAAAACAATTACAAAAGTAAAGGCTTCCAGAATACCCCCCGCTTCCACAGCATAACAATGACAAGAAACATCAAGCAGGTGGTAACAAACATTACAATGATAACTGCAAGACCTGGTACAAAGAGATAAACCTATCAAATCGCTAACTTAATGGGAGAGGGAGGGAGGGAGGGAGGCATGTACCATATGCATTGCCTATCATTTCTGTGTCCCTGAAGCCGATCACAACAAGAAGGCACGAAACCATCAAGATCCAGTTTATCTCCGGTAAATGAGAAATTACCAATAAACCAATAGCAGGCGAAACTGAGAAATTAAGCAGCAGCATGCTTCCCTTTCACAAAATAAACTAATAGCAGGACTAGAGTCCTACTGGTAAATCAAATGTACTAGAAAAGATTGGAAATAAAAATGTAAAAAGGACCAGCCTGGAAATTTTGGGCTTTAAAGACCATTAAGAACTTGCAGACGAAGTTCGACATTCAATGTTGAATAGAGTAGCTGATCCTCATGAGAAAGATTTTTAGCTAATTCACTGGCACTTGGAGCAAAATCTTATATGAAGAATCCATAAAATTCTAGCGAAATCAGAAAAATAAATGCATGTTGAAAACAATAGCAAGAAGTAGCAGCAGGTCTCTGCCGCTCAGGACCACAAATTGAAGAAGTTCAAAACAATCTCATGTTAGTTGAAAATACAAGCATTTTATGATATGACAAATACAATCTCATTTGACAAGAGAAACACAAAACAACCTCTCAATCACATGGGACGCTCTCTAGACTAAAAATTATTCAAATTTAGTTCCATGGATGCAGAATTAATTCCAGATACAAGTACAAACAAATAAATTGGATTTGGGAGAAGCAATAAAAAAAGATCGTACCAGGAATCGCTCTGTAAAAGCTTCTCTGAAGATCCACTTTGTGTTTAGAGAGATAAGCAGCTTCACCCATATAAGCCAGAATCAAGCAAGCAAGGATAATTAATTGTAGTGAAAGCAATCTGCTCATGTAAGAAAAAACAAGTCAAAAAGGGAAGGAAATTGTTGCCAAAAATCAGCGTGCATGACCTGGACAAGGTTAATATAGATGATCATTAAACAAACAAAACGACTATGTTTCTAATTGTCTTCACGAACATAGCACACAGGCACAAACGAACATAGCACACAG
>Ga0325410_1006427_pt1 | contig 12898 bp, 5 predicted proteins | sample PopdelMetagenome_16_FD_206182 | JGI IMG/M metagenome (GOLD analysis project Ga0325410, IMG submission 206182) | Populus deltoides microbial communities from Bellville, Georgia, United States - Xylem-PdIQD-R3 | ecosystem: Host-associated > Plants > Phyllosphere > Stem > Wood/Secondary xylem... | reverse complement strand
AAATAGAAAATAATTATAAATAAATAAATTTGCATTAAATTCAAGTATTTACAAATCAATTATCTTAATATAAAAATAAAATATTTACTACAAATTTATGCGTTCAAATACAATGAAACTAGAACAAAGGCGACGCTGGAGGATGAGGAGGCTAGTCGTTCCCGGGATTGTGGGGCCAATAAGGGGGTGTATATGTACCACTCATATGTGATCTAATATCCATGACCATTCGGCGGAGTTCTTCATAATCCGTAGAGAGTCGTTCATATTTTTCATTGAGATGAGTTGTACGTTCTTGCACTCCTTGATCTAACAAGGCCGTGAACTCTGGAGATTGAGTGTTCAAGATCGATTGCAAGCACCCAATAGTTGAAACACTACATGCCGTCTGCAAATTCTCGGTCGTAGTATTAGAGAGTCTGTGGACCCAATTTCTATCGAGTCCACCGGACAATCCTGCCTCCAACCACAAATTCGGATCAAAATTCGGGTGGATTGAAGGATCGTCCCCATATCTCTCTTTCAACTGGCTGTTATATGTCTCTTGGAAATAAAAAAAAATGAAATCATCAAATTCAAGAAAAAAATAACTTAAGAAAAAAATGGTTGAAAGCTAATGTACCACAAGTGTTGAGCTCAGTTGTCGACGAACTGCTGCATCTTTTTTTGGTGGTCATCACTCTGCACATGCGTTTCAACAAAAAGCTCCATTGGGCTTGGCTCACGTCCAAGAGTCGTAGCCTGTAAGATAAAAATGTTGTCAGTTAAATATATTTATAAATAACAACAAATTAAAAAATAGATATAATTAAAATTAATCTTACCATTTGCTTTGTATGCGAAAGGAACAGAACGGAGTCGTCGGTATGCATGGTAACCGAACCGTGAATTTGCCGACTCTGGTTCCTAGCACTGGACTATGACTATCGTGTGACACACTTGAACGTCATGTGCTGAATGTATTTTGCCCATATAGTCTCCGGGATGTATGGTGGTCTGAAATACTTCCAAATCGCCACATCATTCCAGCCTGATAGAACGTTTTCTTTGGCATATTTTTAGATTTCTTTTGTGTTTCGTACCAAAAATCACGCAACCTAAATGGTACAAACGTATTATCTATGAGTAAATGACAAATAAAATTTTAATATTTAAAATAAAAAAATTATCTTGATTTCGATGTTACATAGTTGCAGCGTGATTCTCCCAAACCCTCCTCGCAACATTATCATTTGGTTTATCCTACTCAAATTTAGCATTGCAATAAAAATTTATAAAAAGAAAAATTTCAATAAAGTAAACGAATTAACATAATAAATAGTAAAAAAATGAAGTTAATACTAACTTTAAATCTTGAAAACCATACGTCGACTTACGATTTCCATTCAGGATGTTTGGAAACCTAGCTCTATTGAAACAATTGAATTTTTATTGATGATTTAAATGTCAATGTTATTATCCGAGCAACCTCAATGTTTGTGAACCTGAAAATATATAAATTTAATGAAACATTATTTGTTCATAAATTGTTAAATATAAACCAACTCAAAGCAAAACAACCTTACATTGAAAGGTCGTCCTTCCACTGCATTTCGTACTTACAGGTGAATTGATCCCGCTTTAAAGGGACCCCTCTCTATGTTGCGGTATCGCACTTGAAGAGGCAATGTCGTGAGTCGATGCATGTGCTTCAAGTGCATCTTCTTGGTCGGCACCTAATGACTCTTGGTTGTCATTATCGATGCTAGAAGAATTAGCAATGATCCTGTGCTCACAAAGTGCAATTGATTTTTCCCTGGGCATCTAAATAAATTTATAAAAAAAAATAAAGAATTATATTCTTGAATTAGAACTCATGGATAATGGAATATCTTTTTGGTATTTCTGATTTATGGAATTGAAACCGCTAGCTTACTGATTAAAAAGAAAATCACAAGCCTATTTGACTATCGCATACAGAGCTACTGCCTACAGACCATCGCCTATAAATTATCTCCTACTAGTTTTAGGTTTGAAAGGTCCTAAGAACTTGCTAAAACTATAATGCAGTGATTTGAGTAATTATAGGCATTTTTTCAAAATGAATTTTAATTTTAATTTTTAAATTTTAATTCTGACTAATTCTTCTTCTCCTTTTCTTCTATAATGTTTACGTCTTCCAGCTAGTCAGACTTTTCGTATTTTCTCTTATTTTCTTGATCATTTGGATTTTCTTGTGACTTTTGCCCTACATTGTCCTTTTCTGATTGTTTGTGTACATTCATAGGCCCCAATTATTGTATTGTAGCCATTTGTGTTTGTAACTCTCCTTTTGTTTCTGTTTTTTATTCCTTTAATACGTGCTTTTTTGTCCAGTATGTCAATAATCTCTAGATAGTCACCTGGACTACCACTTTTCCATAATTGTTTTCTAATGTTGTTTCACTTATTAAAAGAGATCTTCCTTTTCCTTCCAGGCTTTTCAATTAATAAAGGTCTTGTCAGGATTTCACAAATTTTATCCTCTATTTCTTTAGTTTTTATTGATGATGATGATGGGTGTGCAATTCTAATTGTACTTTATTTTCCTGTATAAAATTATGATTTAAAGGGTTTGCATATGTTACAAATTACTTGTTTTTTGCATGCACAATTTCAAACTTATTTCCATTTCAAAGTAACAACATTCAATGCAAAGTCGATGGAATACTACCATTAACGTGAATTTAGTCCCTTTCAAATAAGACAGGATCACATCCACAACAAAAAACATTGTTTGTGCAGTTAAGGAGCCCACTTTTAAATTGACTCCTATCATTCCTTTAGCTTGTAAGAATTCTTTAAATTACCCACTTATCACTATTTTAGTTAGTGTCAAGTACTCCACTATTTTCCCAATTACCTGTAACATACTCAAAGGCAATATATTCATAGCAATGTCATTACCAACCAATATTCTCCTTATTTCCTCTCCTTCATTTTAATGCATAAGTACAAGTTTCATATGCACAGGCTTATTAGTATTTAGTTTCTCGAACAAAACTTTCACTTCATCAAACTCCACTAATTTTATGAATATAGTTGTATAATTGGTCATGTGAGTTAAATCATAATTTTATGAAAACAAAGCCACAACCGCCAACCAGCTGGTTAGATGGATACAATTGTATAACCGATTGACTGTTTCACACAAAAATTATAATTTTATGAATTTTTTCTTTCAAATATGTTTTATGAGTAAAAATATATATCTTTGTCCAACTTGTAGACTAAAAACATACTTTAATTAAAATCTTAAAAATTTATTATTCATGTAATAGTTCTTACAGGTGATTCTGAGTGATCAGGTGTGGATGATCTAGTAAATGCATTTATGAACTAATGAGATAAGTCTAGGCTCAGGAGTAGGTCTAGTCATGCCATACCAGAATGATGGCTCAAAAGGACTGTAATTTTTTATCCGACCATTGAATCATGCTTAAATGTTTACAAGAGTTTTCGGAGGGTGTTTTTCTTTGAGTAGTTATGGAATCACTGCTCCAACCATCAGATCTTTAGATTTTAAAAATTTAGCCACGAAGCCCTGATTTTTACAATTTTATGATTTTTCTTACAAACTGGTTGACCAGTTAGATCTGTATTTAAATAGATATCACAATTAAAAACTATGACATTTAATTAAATATCACAATTCTCAACACTGATATCCAAAAATATATTATTTCACCTATTTTTTTTTCCTTCTATACCATTTCACTATTTATTAGCATTGTACATGCTAATCCCCAAATTTATCCTCTACCCTTGTCAAAAGAAGAAAGGCGTAATTATTCTTCCGTTTTGCAGCAGCTGAATTATTGTCAATTTGTCAAGATCCTACGTCCATTAATGTCGGTGGTGCCGTTACGCTAAATGTATCTCTCCTTTCTGAAGATGAAGGAATATTCTCAGGAGGAGTACGTCGCAATCGCAGAGAGAAATCTTTGTTGGATTCTACTGATAAATTGCCACCACGTGGTTAGATTTGGTGCTTTTGATTCATATCAAATACTAATATTTTTACATCAAAATTTATAATAAATGTGAAAATTAAATCTAACTGTTTAGAAATATATCTACAATTGCAACGGTGAGCTTCATTGATTTGGATTGGAAATTAAATACTTTGAAACTCTTGGTTTGTTTTAGATCCTTATTTAAAAGAAAAAAAATCCCAAAAACTAAAAAAATAATTTTACCCTATTTATTTTTGTGTTTCAAAAGTGTTTTTAAAACAAATTGAATTTTTTTGGTGTTTTTAGATCACTTTGATGCACTAATATCAAAATAATTTTTAAAAAATAAAAAATATTATTTTGATACATTTTTGAGTGAAAAACATTTTGAAAAGTAACTGCAACTATGCCAAGAGTGAACTGATTGCCCTGTTTAAATGACGATCTAGTTTTATAAAGAAATTAACGTCGTCTTTGTTTTAATCCATACCTAACCCTAAATCAAATGTAAAACAACAAACTATCAAAGGATTAAATAGCAAAAAAAAAGCCTGGGAAGAGAAATGAAAAGGTGTCAACACACTGTATTGACTTTCGGTTGGGCCTTGACCAAGCCTCAACTGATCTCGGGTCTGATTAAAGAATGGAGATGCGATTTAAGAAATAAATAAATATTAAAAGCTGAATCTTCCAAAACATTAGCTTAAAATAATTTGGGGAAGGGGGGGAGCAAGGTTGTGTGAATCTCCTAGAATCGGGTTAATCATTCAAAATTATAACCTGTGAAATTCTAGATCTAGGTTCAATTAAGAAGGTCAATTCCCAATTAATTTAATGCTTGAAGATGAAATCATAAAAAAATCTAAATTAAAAAAATTTGTCAAAGAAAAAAGAACTGCAACAAAAAGAATGAGGATCAAATAATATCGGTAAAAAAAATTGGAGGATGAAATTATAAAAAAAGCTTCAATTCTATAAATCATATAAAACAAGTAAAACATTTAAAAGAATGAGGTCCAAATATAATAGATAAAAAATTAAAGGATGATGAAACTAAATAAATAAATGAATATTGAATGATGAAATTGAAAAAACACCAGCTTAAAAAAAAAAAAGCAAACCTATATGAATCTCTTAAACTCGGGTTAATCCTCTAAAATCACAACCCGTGAAATTTGATAACCAAGTTTAATCAAGAAACTTAATCCCTAACCAATTTAATATTGGGGGATTAGATCTTAAAAAATATAAATTAAAAAAACTTGTCAAACGAAAAAAAAATTACAAAAAAAAAAAGGGATCAAATCACACAAGGAAAAAAACCAAAGTAAAATGACAAAATAGTCTATGGATAACAATTTATCCATTTTTCCTTTTTAAAGGTGTAATTGTCATTTCACTGTGCAAAAAACAAGATGAAAAATAATCATGTTTGATAATTTATTTATTTTTTTCTTTCAAAGAGTAATTTAGTAATTTAATTTTGCTAAAAAAATATAAAAGACTAAGTTATCCTTGAATAATTTCATAATAACTAATGGATCATGTGCGAAAACTGAATTACCTAAAGGCAAGTTCTTTGATTTTTTTTTTTTTTTTGTAAAGGCAAAAACATAACTAGGATGTAGTAATGAATAGTAAAATGTGTCTATGGTCTTATTGTTTTTGCCTTTTATTTTAGCTTTTTTGTTATATCATGTAGCCAATTAATTTTAAATCTGGCATTGACTTTGTTCATGCAAAATGTATTTATTATTAATAAAAATATTTTTTTATCTTTAATATTTTTTTATGTATAATTAATTAATTTAGAGTAAAGATAAATCTCTTTGGATAAAAAATCTTTACAAAAAAAAATTATAAAAGTATTACAACTATGATATTCATATTGAATATAAACATTATTCTTGAATGTGTCAAGATCAGTGATCTATTAAGACTAAAAATTAATTAGAGACATTTAAAATTAATTAGGCTAATCTATAAACTCCTCTACCTACAAAATTCCACCAAACTTTAGTAGTTTAACACGAAAATCAAAATCCTCAGATCTGACCTTTCCTTGCTGAAAAGGCTATATCCTCTAATCATGCCTTTGATTTTTAGTATTGTTTAGGGACCCATGGTCACTCTCCTAGTTATGCTCTTATAGGTCCATATCTTCTAACATATGAGCTAACTCTGCGATATGCTTTTGCATATCTTTAATGACGAGCTTCTAAATGTCTCTTTTTTGAAGGGAGCCTTCACATCCCCTCCTTGGCCACGCCCTACTCCATGACTTCTTTCTACTATAGTTGTAGTAGCACACAACAAGCAACAAATTTTCACGGGATTGCAGCACACATCAAACAAATAACCTATGATAATTGGGTTTTGATACCAACTAATGAAGGTGAAAGTTATAACAACAGCAACAACATAGAAAACATGTTGATTTTATCTAGTAAAAAAGGTTGCAGATGTGAATTCTAAATTCACCATTTATTTCTCTGAAAATAAAATTAATAAATTCTGCCTCCTTAGAGGTTCACAAGACCTATAAATAAGCCAAAAAAACCCTAACTTTACTAGGAAACAACTAGAAATCTGAAAGCACTAAAGAAATTAAATAAAAATATGAATTAAACAATAAATTAAAAAAATAGGAGAAATAACAAAATTGATTCAAACAGCACCATTGGGGCCTAGATTTTAATTTCGAGAGATCCAATTGTCTGATAAGCAATGTCGTAGTTAGCTATAGAAAAATTGCTTGTTGAATTATTTAGAAAAATTTTATTTCCATTCAAAAATCAGATTTCCTATATCTTTGTTTTAAGCTGCAAACCTAATTTGGTGGAACCAGATTTTATTTTGGATCTATACTAGCTCATAAAAATATTTGTTATACCATTTACAAAGTCTGAATAGATCAAATCTCTATCTAGTTGTGTTATAATATTGAAGCAAAATCCAATTTCATCACATTGGGAACGAGTCCTATTAGCTTATTTTGTCAGCCAAATACAGTTGCCGGAGGCTTTCGTTTAGGTTTGGATTGAAGTTATTGGTGCCCTGAGGATTGGATGGGGAAAGAAAACATTAGTAATTTCGACCTGACGACAAGTCAAAAGGCGGTGGGTTATCTTTGTCTACGAAATTTTAGAAAACTGGAAGATGGATCTATCCTATTCCTTTAAAAATATATATTTTCTTGCCAAGCCTGTCTTTACGAGATGCCTATACCTTGAAGATTCCGCCATAGGACAAATTGCAAGGGAACATTTCCATTAAACAAGGCAAGAATATGCTAATAATCATCTCAGAAGTCAAAAGGGCAGATTGCATATGCCTTCTTTAAAAAAAAGATAGGGGAAAAGGTAAGAAGCAAGTGAAAGTCGATTTTTCTTTCTCGTGCTTCTGATGTCGGATAAGCAAGGAATCGGAACCATTGCAAAATGCAAAGCTTATATCATCAGACAGGTGGGGATATTGATTAGCAAATGGCAATGAAATTTGACCCTTTACCATTCGTTGTCTTTTATTACCGAACCCTTGTCACCAGCATGCATTATACTAGGTTTGAAAATTATATAGCGATGTAGTAGTAGGTGAATATTCTATGAGCAACTGTGTGTATTATATTATATGCACTGAAAATCCCACATGCAATATGCGCATGCTGTCGATCGCAAACACACACACACAGGTGATACCCTTTGGTCAACTTCTATTTCTCTGATCTCCTTTATCTGTTGCTGATGTATTTCTGCATATTTGGAGAACAAGTTCATTGCCTTGTTCCCACTTACATGTTGTCCTAATAATGCCAATTAGTCGATCGTCTGATGATAGGAGCTCAGATGATTTGAAAACCAGAGCTTTTGCCTAGTGGAAAGCTAGCTCCAGTAGAATTGTACATTTATGATTCTGTGAAGGTGAAGTTCCCGGTGGTTGGAGTGGGGTCATCTGAGTGATTTGCGACTGCGTGACAAGTAAACTAGGGTGGTGTTGACTGTTGATAAGAACAAGCATGTATTTCTTATGCAAAAAAGAGAAAAAGCAATCTTATTTCATGGGTTTTTCAAAAGGAAATAGAATTGTGATAACGTTGGATGTGACACAAAGATACCCAAACCAATAATAAGTTTTATATTGAACGAAATTAAAATTAAACTCAATGGAAATGGATTTATCTAAAGAAATTAAGTAATGGTTGGATCTTGTTTTAAATTAGTACGATTATCATTATAGCTTCTAACTCAAAAAGATTATATATAGCAAAATCTAACTGTATCAATTGATGTTGAACAGATGTGTGTGGCAAAATTGGCGCTCATAATTGTGTGTAATGTGGTAAGTAGCCATAGCTAGTTACTATATTATATGAACAACAAAAATAATTATTACATTGTCTCCATAATTAATGAAACTAAATAATTAATCCTCGTGATTTCAAAACATTTAATCTTTATTTTTTTTTAGATCTTATTCCCTTCTAACTCAAAAAATTATGTTGGTTTTTTTTTCCAATTTATTTAACCTTTTTAAAAAATAAGAAAAATAAAAGTAATGAATTTTAGCATTTTCATATGAAAATATAACCCAAAGATGCTCCAAAAATCTAGGATCTAGGGAAATTATTTTTGGTTGCGTTAGATGATGGATGATCATAAGTTCATGTTAATCTTTTCTTCTCAACAACTGAGGATTTCAGAGGTTGGTGACACAAATTGAATTTCTTACAAAACAGTCCCTTTTGAGGATTTTAGGGATCCTTCGATGATTAAGTCAGTGATTTTATTATGAAGATTTGTAAAAAATAAGCATTAAATTCTAAAAATAAAAATATTTGTTCTTTGTTTATATATTATAAATGCTGAGAATAAGTTGTAAGAAAATAAATATTCTAAACTCTCTAATTGGGTTGTTCAAAGTGCATTTATAATCTTTTTTCTTTATTAAGGGGTTGTAAGTCCTTTCTTCTTCATCCAAGTGAGAGGAATACCCTTACAATCAATATTAATATTGATGGTCAGTGCCTTCATATACAACATTTAATATCGAGAACATTATGTGTTTTATGAAAGATAGTTCTATATCATTCTGTATACAATATTAATGTCGATGAGATCATCCCTTATAATAAATACTAATATTGATTTGATACAGGGATATCCGTCAGAGGACTTTTTGACCTGCTAAGGAGTAGGGAGATGATGACCCTAAATTCCCCCTTCGAGCTCTTATTCTCGAAAAAAGACCTAACTCAGAGGGGGTTGGATCTGACACACTAGGCGTATAAGTCTAGTGCGTATCTAAGCCCAAAGGAATTGGGTAGGCTCTGGAACCTAACACGTAGCAAAGCTCAAAAAAATTGAGTCTAACAAGGTGTTAGATCTACGAGTGTTTCAGACACGTAACTAAATAAAAAATACAATATCTTTGTTTGACCTTTTTATCCTGTCCTTTGGTTTTTGCTAATTTTCTTCTTTGTTTTGGTCTCTTCTAGTTATAAATTTTATAAAGAAAAACCTTTTAGTGTATGGTATGTTGATATAGGTAACTATTTTTTTAACATAAAACGAATAAATTGAGAATGATCAATGTTTTTCAAAGTCCAATTATTATTTATACTTTAAAACGCAGTTAATTAGTTTTAATAAACTATATTTAGTAAGTTTTAATTAATCAAAAAAGTTATAGTAAGAACTTCTAAAAAAAAAAAAAAAATACTCATAGATAACTAGAAGATATGGCAATACGGTGGTGGGGAACACAAATCATTCTATACCCGTCATTATAAACCGTCGCTGGTTCTCTTTGTTCCTTATTTCCTTTATCTAACACCCCTTCACATCAACAAATAACTCTCTCTCAAAATTACCTTTGCAACCATGACGAGCTCCTCTACAACGACCCGCAAGGTTCATACTTTTAATCGATGATATGGGGTTTTGTTAAATTGTTTTATCAATCATTAGTCGTATGGTGATTTTGTGGGTTTTGTTTTGTTTTAGGCACTGAGTAAGATTGCTTGCAATCGGCTTCAGAAAGAACTTGTTGAGTGGCAAGTCAATCCTCCAACTGGTTTCAAACATAAAGTCACTGATAATCTCCAAAGGTTTGGTCTTTTTCTGTTTAATTACTGTTATGGGTTGTTTTGTCTTATGTTAAACTATGTTTTCTTGCTGAGAAAATCAAAGAAAGATGAAGGGAAATTAAGAAATCAAACTAAAGTTTGGATTTTTTTTGGGACTGTTTGTAAAACGAAACTTTTGAAGAACATGACTAATTAGTTTCTATATTTGATTTGTTCGTTGATTATTTATCTGTAATTTAATCTTGGGATTTTGAATTGAAGGTGGGTTATTGAAGTAATTGGAGCTCCGGGCACCCTTTATGCAAATGAGACCTATCAGCTTCAAGTTGATTTCCCTGAGCATTACCCGATGGAAGCTCCTCAGGTTTGCAATTGCATCAGTCTATTGTTAACTGTATAGACTTTTATTGGGTTTTTTCCATGTAAAATAGTGTTGATTGAGGTTCTAAACAGGTTATATTTCTTCATCCGGCTCCGCTTCATCCGCATATTTATAGCAATGGTCATATTTGTTTAGGTAATTATTTATGTTCTATATTGGATTTAAGATACCATGAAATTAATTTTGGGTCAATGGATTATTGGCTCAACTGTATTCTGTTCCCAGTTGAAATATCTCGGCCCACTTCGCTGGTTTGTAGTTTTCCTACTGTTACAATACAAACTGATTTATTTCTCTACTTTTCATTTCATAATATTCACTTGTTTGTTGAATTTGATGGTCTTGTCCATAAATGCTGACTTTTTTTTGGTTGTTGGTTTAGATATTTCCATTCCCTCTTTAACAAGATTTTCACACAAGACATGGTCAATAGTACATGTATGCAGATCTCTTAGTTTTCTAGTTTCTCATATCGCCATTAAGTAGATAGTAAAACCTGGATTATTGCTAGAAAACATGGTAAGAAAAATCTCATAACATTAACTTTTAATGAGACCTGCAGATGCCAAATTCTAGTATAGCTCACACTTTTGTGATTTGTAATATTGGACATGGATATTATGATGGATTGTGATAACTTTGTGCACAATATAGTAACACAAACTGACTTGTAAATAATTATTGCAATATAAATTATGTCCATCATGCAATCTGTTTATCTAGAATTTTTTCCCCTTAGTGATGTCACTAGACAAGAATGTGGTTTTAGTTTTTTTCTCATCCCTTTTGTTCATTTGCAATACAACATATGGACTCATGCATGTATTGATGCTCATGCTATGCTGTTTCTTTTCTGGATAAGCAGGATTTAAGTCATTTGTTATGATTCAAGCTTGATTTAACTTTGTATATGGCTTTTATGTCAGTTATACTCTTTCCACCTCATATTAACTGTGAGACTTTGGTTTTCCTACTATTTAAAGAGTGATCGTTAAATGGTCTAGTCAGTGGGATGAATTTTTTAAAGTTTGGCTTGTTGAAAGTGTTTATTTTCTAATTGAAGGTAGTTATGTTGCTCCATAAACCTGTGAAGTAATTCACTAATACATATGCTATTTTGAGAGTGGATAAATGAATTGGAACATCTCAAAAAGGAATGGTGAGCACTTCAATGGGATGAGGGGTGTAATCCATTGTGTATCTCACATTTCATGATTGCCTCAATCTAAACCTGCAGTTAATAATCCTTGCAGCATGACAGACATTTGATTATTTCCTTTTGCAGATATACTATATGATTCTTGGTCACCTGCCATGACTGTTAGTTCTGTCTGCATCAGTATTCTCTCCATGCTTTCAAGCTCCACTGTGAAGGTTTGATTTTATGGTCAATTTTCTAAAGCCATTCTTTCCAGTTAATATGGATTTTGTGTTCATTGTGCTCCTATTGACTGCTGGCAGGTGAAGTGTATATTTGCCAATTCCCATGATAAATGATAAGCATACCTTTTAGGTTTAATCATCTTATGATTCATTAGACGGTACAACCACTTTATAACTTACTTTTTGTATATAAGATTGTAAGATTAATGAGGTTGACCCTTGCTTGCAGCAACGTCCGGAGGATAATGACCGATATGTAAAGAACTGTAGAAATGGAAGATCTCCGAAGGAGACCAGGTGGTGGTTCCATGATGATAAAGTGTAACAACTGAAGCATTTCCATGCTTGCTAGTTCAAATAACCATGGTAGATGGTCGCTTTTTTCCAAAGAAAAATGTAAACTTGGGGGGAAGCATTTTGAAAACCAAATCTTTCTGAATGCTAATTAACTCCTGTAAATGCCAGGTGTGTAAAGGAAGAGAAACAATGTGTTCTAGTAATTTGAGAAACAAACTTGGCTCGTTGTTACCCAGCCGTAGATCTTTGTTGTGGTGCCATAACTGGCACATGATTGAAACCCTTCAATCCATCTGCAACAATTTCTCCAACATCTTATGTTCGGATTTTAGTTTGCCCACATAATGGTGACCATTATAATGCAGTCTAGACTTATGGCTAACTGTTGGATTTTGTTCATAGAATCACTGATTGTGAGCTGGTGAATGGTGACACCATTTTATTGAGAGATTCTGAGATGCTACAGAGTACTGATTGATTTTTGTAACCACGTACCAATGATTTCTTTTTTTTACTTGCATTAACTATTTTTTACTTGTATTAACTAGTATGAGGTTACTAGTTGTATTTAAAAGAGCATATATATATATATATATATATATTGAACAACATATTGCTCTTTAATGATCCCTTTCACGTGAAACAAAAGCTTGATTTTGTTATCAGCTTGATAATGGGCACGCTCATGCATGCACAAAAGGTTAACCCTGAAAAAATTAAATTAAGCACAAATTAAATTTATGTTCTTTAATTTTTAAATTTTTTTTATAGATTTAT